>Ga0099364_10000401_pt1 | contig 72178 bp, 66 predicted proteins | sample TergutTh196P3_FD_73070 | JGI IMG/M metagenome (GOLD analysis project Ga0099364, IMG submission 73070) | Microcerotermes parvus P3 segment gut microbial communities from Pointe-Noire, Republic of the Congo - Th196 P3 | ecosystem: Host-associated > Arthropoda: Insects > Digestive system > Gut ...
TACAACACGAATGCCTTCTTCCTTCACGCGGCGTTGCTGGGTCAGGCTTGCGCCCATTGCCCAATATTCCCTACTGCTGCCTCCCGTAGGAGTCTGGGCCGTATCTCAGTCCCAATGTGGCCGTTCAACCTCTCAGTCCGGCTACTGATCGTCGCCTTGGTAAGCCGTTACCCCACCAACTAGCTAATCAGACGCGAGCTCATCCTTCGGCGATAAATCTTTGATATATCTGTGATGCCACAAATATATTTCATGCGGTATTAGCAGTCGTTTCCAACTGTTGTCCCCCTCCGAAGGGCAGATTGCTCACGCGTTACTCACCCGTCCGCCACTAGGTCAAGCAAAACACTCTGTGTTTTCCTTGAACAATTCATAATTCATAATTCATAATTCATAATCGAGTCACTTGAATCTTCCCAATTATGCATTATGCATTATGCATTATGCATTGCCAAAACACACAGTGTTTTGCTTGCCCCCGTTCGACTTGCATGTATTAGGCACGCCGCCAGCGTTCGTCCTGAGCCAGGATCAAACTCTCAATTTATGGTATATTAACGACCTTCGCCGCTATTACCTTATCGAGTGCTAAATCTTAGCTTCTCAAAAGAATTTCTTCCGTCGGCCTTCGCCTACACGACAACTTCCGCCGCCGCTTTGCTCCAGCCTTGGGTCCCTTTTCCGGTGCGCTTTTTTCTTGCATTGTTTAATTTACAAGGTACAGCCCGTTCTGACGCGGACCCTTATTTTACCATGAGCATATTCTCGTGTCAATACTTATTTTTTGATTTTTAGAAAATGATGCAAAAATAATATTGACAACCAATAAACGTCGGGTTATAATGACAACTGCTCAAGTTCTGAAAAGGCGGCATAGCTCAGTTGGCTAGAGCACACGGTTCATACCCGTGGTGTCACTGGTTCAAATCCAGTTGCCGCTACCAGAGTATACACGTCGCTGTGCGACGTGTGCACAGTGAAGAATGAATAATGAAGGTACCCGCAAGGCGGGCGAATATAAATAATCGTGCTTTGCGCGATACCGCCATTATTCATTATCCACTATTCACTATTCATTCGCCGCCATAGGCGGCACCAGGGCCCGTTGGTCAAGCGGTTAAGACTCCGCCCTTTCACGGCGGCATCACGGGTTCGAGTCCCGTACGGGTCACCACCCCACGCGGCCTGCCGCGTGGGGCCCCCTTTTATTATCTGACATCCTCGCTCGGAATGAATCCTCCCTGCGGCAAGGTTTTGACTTCGTCAAAACGCTTGTACGCCGGACACCCGGCGAATCCACGCGGCCTGCCGCGTGGGGTCCCCTTTTATTATCTGACATCCTCAAAAAAACAAGAGTACTGTGAATTGTAAATTGCTAAGAGGTTGCGTAAATGAAAGCATTTTGGCGGCAATTTTATGTAGCATGGCGTTTCTATACTCTTCGTCCTAATGAGTATAGAGAATGCATGGAGAATGTTTTTGTCTTTGAGAACCTCAAGGGGTTGAATCAGGCAAATGCGGTCGTTGTTGCCATATGCATTTGTTTCTCGATTTTTCCGATCGTGGTTGAGAAGGAACTCCTCAAGGCGGTCGTTTACTTGGGTTCTGCCGTCATTGCCCTGATCCTTTATATATCGGCAAGACAGAAGCTCATTAAATATAAGCAGAATGGAGAAGTCAGCAATCTGTATATCAGCACAGCGATCACACTATACTATATAAATATAATGTTTACCGGCCTGTATATCGGTGTTTTGGCTCCTGTGGGACCGGCTGTGGCCATAGCCTTTATCTGTTATCTGATCGTTGCGTTATTCATGTTCGTTACATCCCCGTTGTTTTCTCTTAGACAGACGTTGGGAGCTGTGCTGGTTTTCATAATATGTTCGGTTACGATAAAGGCGTCTGAGTATCTGGTTTATGAGATAGCATCAGTGCTGCTGGCCTCAGTCCTGGCGGTGATTTTCGGCTGGCAGATCAACAGATATAGAATAATGGCGGCAGCATTTACAAGAAAGTCTGAAATCATTATTCAGAATCTGCCCGGGGTAGTGTTTCAGCATCTGTATGACCAGCCTGAAAATAATTTTACTTTTATGAGTGAGGGTTGCATGGACCTCACGGGGTACACAGCGGAGGAACTGATAGGAAAAAACGTGTTTAACATATTAAGAGTAGTTCAACAGGAAGATGCCGACAATACCGCAAGAACGCGTAATGAAATGCTCCGGGATGATTTGGCCTCTGAAACCATTTTTCAAATCACGACAAAGGACGGCGGAAAAAAAAGGATGTGGGAGCGCAGCCGCGTAATTGAGAAAAGGCCTGACGGAACGCCGTACCTTGTCGAGGGCTACTGCACTGACATCACCGCGCGCTGGCGGTTGGAGGCTGCCGAGCGCGAGAAGAAGCGGATGGAGTCAAGAATCGACGCGATCATCGGAACCTTGCCCGGAATGGTATACCAATGTATCAACAATTTTCCCGAATATACTATTCTATACGTAAGCGAAGGCAGCAAGGAGTTTACGGGATATACGCCTGAGGAACTGATCGGCGGTCCGAACAAGTTTATGGCAATGGTGCATCCCGATGATGTTGATGGTCTGGGAAAAAAGAGCGAAGAAACCATTGATCTTGGACTGCCCTTTGAACACTCATACCGGCTCATTATGCCCGACGGCTCGATAAAATGGATATGGGACCGCATGACCGCGCTGGATAGGGATAAGGACGGCAACCCCATTTCGGTAGCGGGTTATATGTTTGATATTACCAAAGAAAAGCGGCTCGAAGCGGAGAAGCTCACATGGCTGGAAACAGAAGCGGAGATAGCAACGGCGAGCAACGAGGCGAAAAGCAGGTTTTTAGCGATGATGAGCCATGAGATAAGGACGCCCATGAACAGCATAATGGGTTTCGCGGAGCTTGCGCTTGAATCTTTGGGTATGGAAAAAAATAAGACGCCGAAAGTAACGGATTATCTGGGCAAAATCAAAGACAGCATAAAATGGCTGATGAACATCATAAATGATGTTCTGGATATATCCAAAATCGAATCGGGGAAATTTGAACTGGAACACACGCCCTTTGATCTGCAGGACGTCTTGATGCAATGCCAGTCGGTCATTTTCCCGCAGGTCGCGGACAAAGGGCTTGAATTGAATGTTTACGCAGAGCCGATACAGGGCAAAAAACTGATGGGCGACCCGCTCAGGCTTTATCAGGTGCTGCTCAATCTTCTTTCCAATGCCGTCAAGTTTTCTCATTCCGGAGCAATCAAGCTTTCTGCAAAGCCTGCTGAGTGCGCGGAAGAAGGCCGGGCGAAGATATACTTTGAGGTGAGAGATCCCGGCATTGGAATGACAGCCGAGCAGATAAGCAAAATATTCGATCCGTTTGTTCAGGCGGAGTCCGATACGACGCGCAAATATGGCGGTACGGGGCTTGGGCTGTCAATAACAAAAACCATTGTGGAGATGATGGACGGTAAGCTGTCGGTGGAAAGCAGTCCGGGTATGGGCAGCAAGTTCAGTTTTGAGTTAGTGTTTGAGACCATAGACATTTCTGACGATGAGCCTGACTGTTCAGCGCCCGAAGCAATTGAGAAACCACGATTTGAAGGCCTGGTTCTGATATGTGATGACAACCTTATGAACAAGCAGGTCATGTGCGAGCATCTTGCAAATGTGGGGCTTCGTACGGTTGTGGCCGGCAACGGAAAAGAAGGAGTCGATAAAGTCAGGGAGCGCGTGGAAAAAGGCGATAAACCCTTTGATTTGATTTTTATGGATTATTTCATGCCGGTCATGGACGGACTTGAAGCCGCGTCGGCAATCAAGGCGTTGAATACGGGAACTCCGATAATAGCGCTGACCGCGAACATTATAGGCAGCGAGTTGGAAAAATACAAAAAGCACGGCATGCACGATTGCCTGGGCAAGCCTTTCACATCACAGCAACTATGGTGTGTACTGCTAAAATATCTGGTGCCTGTAAGCCTGTCTGTTATTGCTGCGGATCATGATGCCGAAAAAGACGAAAGTGTAATGAAGCTTCTTAAACGTAGTTTCGTAAGGAGCAATACGGAGACATATGAAAGTCTGAAAAAAGCCGTTGATGAGGGCGATATTGCATTGGCGGAAAGGATGTCTCATACACTGAAGAGCAACGCGGGGCAGCTTGGCGAGCAGCGTCTGCTGGAAACTGCGGCTACGATTGAGGAAATGATACGTAATTCACAATTCGCAAGTCACAATTCACAGCTTACTCCGCATTCCGAATTACACATTCCGAATTCACTGATGAGTGATCTGCGGTCCGAACTGGAACTGGTCCTCAAAAAACTGACGCCCATGCTTGAAGAAAATATTCCGAGTTCCGAATTACACATTCCGAACTCAGACGAAGTGCGAGAGCTATTTGAGAAGCTGGAACTCATGCTTGTCAAGAACAATCCGGAGTGCATACATTTACTCGACAAAATACGCTCAATACCGCAGGCGGATCAACTCGCGAGTCAAATAGAAGAGTTTGAGTTCAGGGAGGCTTTGACCATCCTGAAAAAATTAAAGCAGGATCACGAATGATACTTTCCGAAAACAAAGACTTCCCGCAGCTCAAACTATTTGCTGCGGATAACATATGTTCAAACGAAGTCGCCGCCGTATTCACCACAAGAAACGGCGGCGTCAGCGGCGAGCTTCCGGAGACTGCGTATTTAAAGAGCATGAATCTGCAGCTTACTCCCGGGGAAGATACATATAATAATTTAGCGGAAAACTATAAGATAATAGCATCTTCGTTGGGTTTCGCCGCGGAGGATGTTGTCGGCCTGCATCAAGAACACACAGACAGGATAATAATCGCAGACAAAGAAACTTGCGGATTATTTACGGCAACAAACAAAAAGAATTTCGAGCCCCCGTCTGCTGTCCACTGTCCACTGATTACTGACCGCTGCGCTCTGGGCGAGGGGGCGGATGCTCTCGTCACAAACATCAGAGGTCTTTTACTCTCGGTACGAACCGCCGACTGTGTTCCGGTATTACTTTATGATGCAAAAAACGGCGCGATAGGCGCCGTTCACGCCGGATGGCGCGGGACTTTTTTGCAAATAGCAGCAAAGACGATAAGGCGCATGACGGCTCTATACAGCACATCCCCCGCTGATGTCAAAGCGGCGATAGGACCGGCGATCGGTGCGTGCTGTTATGAGGTCGGCGAAGATTTGCACGAAAAATTCCGCAAAGAACACGGCAAATCCATAGATGTGTTCTTCCGGATCAAAAAAGGCAAGAAACCGCACTGCGACCTGAGCGCGATGAACAAGTCGTTTTTGATCGAAGCCGGCATTCCCGAAAACGGCATAGACATGTCGGAACTGTGTACCATGTGCAACCCCGATCTTTTCTTCTCACACAGACGAAGCGGACTCAAACGAGGATCAATGGCCGCGTTTATAGGAATGCGATGATATTGTGACTACTTTTGCTCGATTTTGAGAACTAAGCCGGAACAAAGATACAAGAGCTAAGATATCCTAACTCTTGTATCTTTTTTTATCTAACTAAACGTTCCCTCATCTGCTGACCACTGACAGTTGAGGTTTGTCCGCGCTATTTACGTTATGATATATGCCGTTCGGGTAGCGTCGTCCCAGTCCACAGAACCGCCGAAGGCTTCGGCGACAAAGCGGAGCGGCGCGAGCGTTCTGTTATTAATGATCTCAGCCGGCTGGTCGATGGGGCGGACAACGCCGTTTATCGTCGGAGAAGTACTTCCTATAGTGAGTATGACGGTGGTAGCGCCCTTCACTGCCGTGACTGTCTGTGTGGGATCATCCCATTTGATATCGGCGCTATCGACGCCCATGGCCTCAAATATAGCTCTGAGCGGGACCATAGTCCTTCCGTTAATTATCTGCGGGGGTACTTCAAACTCCATTTTCACGCCGTTTAAGAATACGCTTATTTCAGAAGGGGGAGGAGGCGTCACCGGCGTTGCAAAGGTATAGTGTTTTTCAGCTACCACACTGCCGCGGCTAACCATTTGCACCGTCAGCGTTCTCGCGTTTTGCCGCAGTGTGTGGTTAAAAGGCGGTCTTGTCGCCTCATGGACCTCACCGCCGTCTACAATATAGCGGACGGTCGCGTTCAGATCACCCGGCTGATACGTCACGGCTGACAGACGCACATCCTGAGTAAGCGGGCCTTCGTTAAACGTTTGATAGCTCACCGATGCCTGCGAGCCGTAATGGGATAGATATACGGGATCGCGCAGTGCATCGACAAGAGCTGTACTGAGATTTGGTATTGTGCCTATATCATATCTATAATAGTCGCTGCCATTTGGATTGTAATAGTTAAAGTTGATCGCGATTTTGACGTTTGGAAAAAGCCGGGGGATCACTGCGTACATATCATATATTTGCGGAAGCGCCCAATCACGGTGATCCGTTCTGGTTCTGTTAGAATAATGTGCAATGCCCCCCTCGGTCACGATCATCGGTTTGCTTTGCTTAAGGGCATAATCCGCGAGCAGCCTCATGCGCGTGACTGTGCTTGCGTAGCCACCGGTAAAAAAGAGCCGGTCCTGATTATACAAATTATCCTGTGCGGGATCTCCTAAGAAATGCGGATCTATATACAGGCTTGTGCCTATCCAATCCACATACTCACCGCCCGGCCAGAACCAATCCAGATTCATGTCAAAGCCGCTCAAAGCGTTGGGCGACCAGACCATCGCGATATTTGATTTTGTGTGGGCATACTGGGCCACATGCCTGAACATATCTATAAACTGTGCCGGGTCGCTGAAATTACCGTCGATATCAAATTCCTTGCCGAAAACCAGTAAAATGTCCCAGCCGCTGTTACCCATCTTGTCAATGTTACGACGGATATAATCGTCATAAGCCGCAGGGGTAAGGCTGCTGCTGCCGCCATGGAAATTCCAGTTTACTACGTGAAGCTTCTCTACTCCGACCTCGTCAAAGTGGCTTTTTCCGACCCCTTCCCAATGATAAAGGTCAAACTCTTCCCGGGAATTAAAGTCAACATAGCGGGATGATACGGCGTTTGTAAACCCGGCGATGCGTCTGTCCGCAGGCGTTCCGGCATAGATCCCGGCGCGGGGCTCGAACTTCGCGCCATAGTAAACGCTCTGACTTGCGGGGGCTTCCCAGTATACTTCAAATACGGGCGTGCCTGAGATTTCCATTCGTGGGGCGTATATGTCCGCACCGGCAAATGGCATCGCCGTTATTGCCGCCAATATGCAGAGCATCAGCGCCGTGCAAATAATTTTTCTTCTCATGTGTAGTACCTCTCTTATTTAATATTTTTTTACTCGTTTTCAAAACCCAGGGTTTCTCCGATGATATACAGCGGACGAGATTTTGCCTCGTCATATATACGTCCTATGTACTCCCCGATTATGCCCAGCATGATAAGCACCGCGCCGTTAAAGAACAAAGAAACCACCGATAAGTTTACCCAGACCGGCATAACCTTATCCGTAAACAGCGCCAGACACAATGCCGTCAGTAAATACACAAAGCTAAAAAACGACAGCAGGCTTCCGACAAAGACGGATAATTTCAAGGGCTTGTAGGAAAAAGACGTCAGTGCGTCGGCGGCAAACTTGAGCATCTTTCGCATCGGATACTTTGTCTCTCCGGCAAAACGTTCGTCGCGCACATACTCCACTGCGGTTTGCCGAAACCCCACCCAGCTCACAAGCCCGCGAACATAGCGGTTCCGCTCCGGCAACGCTTTCAAAGCCTCGATGACCTTCCGGTCCAGCAGACGGAAATCCCCGGCGTCCACAGGTATTTCCACGTCGGTAAGTGCGTTTAATGTGCGGTAAAACAGCTTGGCGGTCACTTTTTTTGTTATAGTTTCCCCTTTGCGCTTGATGCGTTTGCCATATACGACTTCAAAGCCCTCTTTCCATTTTGCAATCATGTCAAGCATCACATGAGGGGGGTCCTGCAAGTCCGCATCTATAACTATCACAGCTTTACCCGACGCGCTGTTCATACCTGCTGTAATTGCCGTCTGATGTCCGAAATTGCGCGAAAAGCTGATGATCTTGACATGGCTGTCCTGCCCGGCAATGACGCGGGCAAGCTCCATTGTTCTGTCGCGGCTGCCGTCGTTTACGTAAATAAGCTCATACTCGCCCCCGCAATCAGCCATAGTATCGCTGAGCCTTCTGTGGCATTCATCAATAACTTCCTCCTCGTTATAAAGAGGAACAACGATAGAATAATCCATTGTTATGATAGTTCCTTTCTGTTGCGAAAAAAACCGGCAGCGCTGAGGGCAGCTTCAAAAGCCAATATCGTGAACATGATGTGATACGAAACCGCATAACGCGGAGCGACTTCCAAAAATACAAAAGCCGCAAAGCTACCGACTGTGTATAGTGACAGGATCGTTAACTCGTCAGATTTGCCGCGAAATGACCGAAAGAAAGACATCAGACAAAAAGCCAGCGCAAGGATCAATATCGGGACGTAATACAGATAGATGGGCAACGCGTATTCGACCCACTTGAGCTCATGTTTTTCCTCCGATACATCGGTCAGTTGAAATGTCGTGTATACCATGTAGTCTGCGGAATTCATTTCCAGCATTTTTTTTCTGCCATGCTCAAAAATATCGGAGCCGATTTCCCTGTACCGCGCAAAACCTTCTCCGGCGAAATGGCTCTGTACTTCAGTAGGCGAACTTGCGGTTGCGCTGACCCTGCCAAACGCGGCCGCGTCTTCAGGGTTCCATTGGCCCTTCTCTGAAGCGCCGACATACAAGTTCCACCCATAGGCGCTTCCCGGCGAATCGTATGATGTGACGCCTTTTACAATAGCCCCGCACAGAAAGTTAAACAAGAGAAAACCCGCTATCAGGATAGGGCAGATAATAAGGTTGTCCAACAGCTTTATTTTAGAAAAAACCAGAGAGTGCAGCAGCAGCGCCACCAGCATGATCAGCCCCATCGGCCTGAAAAACAGCGACAGGCCAAGAAAAACGGCCGGAAGTATAAACCAAAGCTTAGCCCCGGAGTTTAAATACTTAACATGCGCAAAATAGTAAGTAATAAAGCTCCACAGGATGCAAGCCCCGAACAGTATCTCCGCATTTGTGGTATTGCTGTAGATGATCACAAACGGGTGCGTCGCGAGCAGCATGGCGCAAACCGCGCCGCTGAGATGGCTGCGCCTGTGTTTTACGAACAAGTAAACCAAAACGATAGTTGCCGACATGACCGCTTGATTGAGCAAAACAGGGAGGATCCTGCGGGCGCCGAAAACCCTGAACAAGACAGCCAGTATCGAAGGATATGTCACAGTTCCGGGGAAGGTGGCGTTATACATGGATTCGAGACGGAATGAGTTTTCCGCCATGCTTTTTGCGCTTTCGTAATAGAACTGCAGGTCTGTTTCGCCCAGTATCCGCACCTGGGAACTATATACGGTTTGAAAGAGGAAAGACAGCAAGAACACTCCCGCACAGAAGTATACCGTTTTGATACTGAACTTGACGGAGGCCCAAATAAAGCATGCCGCCGCCGCCCAAAACAACACCAGTACCGACATCAAATGCCCGGCCAGCGAAAAGATCAGCAGTAGGACAAGTACAAATCCCAGCAGCGATATAGATTTTAAGACCGCATTTTTTGCAATCATCTGGAGATCTTATCCGGAGGCGGCAGTTCGACATCGCTGTCTATCGTGATCGTCTTTATGATCGGTCTGTCTTCTATGGCTACAGCCCCGTTAGGGCCGGAGTTGGGCGTCTCGGCTATTTCGTCCACTACTTCCATGCCGCTTATCACTTTGCCAAAACCGGCATACTGTTTGTTGAGGCCCGGTGAGTTGGCATGAACGATGAAAAACTGCGATCCGGCAGAATCGTAATTCGGATTGCCCCCCCGTGCCATTGAGACTACTCCGCGCAGATGATTGAGTTCATTTTTAAAACCGTTCTCCTCATACTCGCCCCTGATAGAGTATCCGGGATTACCGGATCCGGTGCCATCCGGGCAGCCCCCCTGGACCATAAAGCCGCTCATGATACGGTGGAATGCCAATCCGTCATAAAAGCCCTTCCGCGCCAGTTCCACAAAATTCCGTACCGATTGCGGGGCAAGTTCGGGATAGAGCTCCATCACGATGACGCCGCCGTTTTCCATTGTGATCGTCGCCTGTATGGTGTCGGCCGTACGCTCTTCAAATGACCTTGTATCTTCAGGCGGCGGCCATGGCGGCAGTTCAGCCGGAGGAGGCTGTAGATTTTCCACGGGCGCTGCAGGCGGGGTATCGCTCGCCGGCTGTTCACCTCCGCAGCCGACTAAAAAGAGTACTAATATACACAGCGCTAATATGCACTTTTTCATAAAACTATCCTCCCGTTTCATTTTATATTATCCACTGGTATTCTAAAGCTGTAATCGTCCTTTGTCAACACCGCTTTCACAAAATCATATTATCGGTGTGGAACATAAGCGCCGCCAGGGCTGCCGCAGGGGCTGTTTCACATCTCAGTATGCGCGGGCCGAGAGAGACAGGGATCATCCCGGACTCAGTTGCCAGCCGGGCCTCGGCGGGCTCAAAACCACCCTCGGGGCCGGTGACGATAGACGCCGTATTAAAACCGCCTCTTGAATCAAGCGCCTCTTTCAGGCCGCGTTTACTCTCTTCTTCGTAGCAAAACAGAGGCATATCCGCCTGCGCGGCCTCCAAAACGGCCGACCTGAAAGACCCAGCAGCCGTGACCTCCGGAACCCTGCCCCTGCCGCTCTGTTTTGCCGTCTCTAAAGCTATCCGTTTAAGACGCGCGATTTTATTTGTCATGTTGTCAGGGGCGGCAACACATCGCTCTGAATGGAACAGCACGATCTTAAAAGCGCCCAGCTCGACAGATTTTTGAACCGCAAAATCAAGCCTGTCGCCCTTTGCAATAGCGATATACACCCGGCACTCCACAGATGGCTCCCCGCGAGAAGGCCTTGTCTCAACAACTTCGGCGATTCCCTCACCGCGATCCCCCAGGCGGCAGATATGATCGCGGCCTTCGCCATCGCAAACGGTGAAACGCTCCGAAGGGCGCAACCGGAGTGAGCGGATATGCAGGATATCTTCTTTACTTAGTCGGATCGTACCGCCGGACATATCACACGGCTCCACAAAAAAACGTATCATTACAAAAACCCCATGCTTAAAGTCACAATTACAACGCAAGCGGACTAATCCCTGATCCCTGATCCCTGATCCCTGATCCCTATGATAGTTCACAACTCACAATTCATAATTCACAATTTACATGTAACATCTTACAGTGTACAAACTATTATAAAAGGTGTACAATGGACAAATGAAAGATTTTACTAAAGGCAATATATCAAAACAAATCCTGCTGTTTTCCCTGCCTATGCTGATCGGAAACCTGTTCCAGCAACTTTACAGCATGGTAGACGCCATCGTGGTCGGGAATTTCGTCGGGGGTGACGCTCTGGCGGCAGTCGGGGTCTCGATGAACGTGGTCATGTTTGCCGTCTCTGTACTGATTGGCCTGACCACAGGCTCGTCTATTCTGATCTCACAGTTTTTCGGCGCCAAGCAATATGACAGACTTAAAGACGTCGTGTCCGTAAGCATCATGTTTATGGCGGGACTGGCTGTGGTCATAGCCGTATCATGCGTGGCATTAGCGCCGCATTTGCTGCGTCTTCTCAATACCGACCCCGATATATTTGAGGACGCTCAGACTTATATGCGCATACTGATGGGCGGCATCGCATTCCCGCTTTTTTACAACATGTATACGGCGTATCTGCGCGCACTGGGTGATTCGCGCGGCCCGCTATATATCCTGATATGCGCCGTTTCACTTAATATTGTATTGGATATAATATTTGTCGTCCCGCTGGGCATGGGGGTTGCCGGCGCCGCTTATGCCACAATAATCTCGCAGGCGATGGCGGCTGTGCTTTGCTATTTATACGCCCGCCGCAGGACGCCTTTGCTCATTGTAGAGAAGTTCAGATTCGACTTCGAGTTGTTTCGCCTGATACTGAAATACGGAGCTCCAGCCGCGCTGCAGCTCTCGTTCGTATCTTTTGCCTCGTTGACGATAACGCGGCTGATAAACTCTTTCGGGCTGGTGGCAATGGCGGGCATCACAGCCGTCTCAAGAATAGACCAGATCGCCATCATGCCCGTAGTGAACTTAAGCATGGCATTGGCCACTTTCGTCGCGCAGAATATGGGCGCAGGGCTTGAGGATCGCGCACGCAAAGGTTTCAGGACCGCGCTGATGTATATGCTGCTGCTCTCGGTGCTCATATCCGGCCTGCTGATGGCTTTCGGTCCCGGTTTGATCTCATTGTTCCTGAGTCCGGAGGATGTTAATACTCCCTATATACTTGACCTTGGGCAAAGGTATTTGAACATCATGGTGATCTTCTATTTCCTGTTTGCTTTCCTGTTCGGGTTCAATGGCTTCCTGCGGGGTGTGGGGGATGCCGTTATGGCAATGGTATTGCCGATGATCAGCCTCACTACCCGCGCCTTGTCGGCATATGCGCTTGTCTGGTTTGCCGATATGGGTCCGGAGGCTCTGGCATGGTCTATCCCCATAGGTTGGGGAATAAGCAGCTTTATAGGCTGGATATACTACAAAAAGCGCCTGTGGGCAGGAAAAACGGCTGTCAGAGCTGAGAGTTGAGAGCTCTGATTTGCGCCCGTTTTATTTTGCCGCTTATCGTCTTTGGCAGTTCCTTGGTGAATTCGATTATGCGCGGGTACTTGTACGGTGCGGTCATACGTTTTACAAAATCCTGAAGCTCTTTGACAAGTTCGTCAGAAGGCTCATAGCCCTTGTTTAAGACGACCGTCGCCTTGACTACCTGACCGCGTTTAGGGTCGGGGGCGCCGGTCACCGCACATTCCAGGACTGCGTCATGTTCCGACAGTACGCTTTCAACCTCAAACGGACCGATCCGATAACCGGAACATTTTATCATGTCGTCGTTCCTGCCGACAAACCAATAATATCCGTCGGGGTCGCGCCATGCCGTATCCCCGGTGTCATACACACCGCCGGCAAACGCTCCGGCGGTTTTAGTTTCGTCGAGATAATAACCCTTGAACAAACCCACCGCGTCAATATTACGAACGATGATGCGCCCTTCCTCACCATCCTCGCAGGGATGTCCGTCCGCGTCTATCAGATCGATATCATAAAGCGGCGCGGGTTTGCCCATGGAGCCGGGTCTGGGCTTAAACCATGGAAAGTTGGCAATCAGCACCGTAGACTCAGACTGCCCGAATCCCTCGTGCATGTCAAGGCCCCATATGCCCCTAATCTTATTATATATCTCGGGACTCAGCGGTTCCCCGGCGTTGCCGCAATGCTCTATCGCGCTGAAGTCATAGTTTTCCATACCTTCGGCCAGCATGAAACGATACATCGTCGGCGGAGCGCAGAATGTGGCGACCCGATACTTTTCAAGATTTTGCATAAGTGCTTTAGGGATGAACTTATCATTGTCATAGGCAAACACGGCGGAGCCGCAGATGAGTTGACCGTATATCTTGCCCCAGCCGAACTTTGCCCAGCCGGAATCCGATACAGACATGTGCAGTTTGCCGGGACGCACCTGCTGCCAGTATTTTGCGGTGACGATATGTCCCAGAGGATGCGAAAAGTCATGCAGCACCATTTTTGGCATACCGGTAGTACCGGATGTAAAATAGATCAGCATAGGATCGGTAACACGGACGCCGTCACTTCCCACAGGACGCTCAAACGTATCCGGGAAGCGATCAAGCGGTTCTCCCCATTGCAGCCAGCCTTCACGCGTTCCTGGTGTGAGTATACATGTTTTGATTGTCGGGCATTCAGGCAGCGCCTGCTGCACTTGCGAGACGATAAAACCGTCGGCATCGCTGAAACAAATGACCGCTTTTATTTTTGCGGCATTCGCCCTGTATATCATGTCCTTGGCGGTTAGCTGCATGGTAGCGGGGATGATGATCGCTCCCAGCTTGCTCAGAGCTATGGCTGCTACCCAATATTCGAAGCGCTGGCGTAATATGCACATAACAACGTCGCCCTTGCCTATACCAAGACTTTTTAAATAGTTCGCCGCACGGTTTGAAAGGACGCTCAAATCCCCGAAAGAAAAAGAAAGCTCTCCGCCGTGATCGTCACACCAGAGCAAAGCGAGCTTATCCCTTTCACGGGCGGCCCAACCGTCGATTATATCAAACCCGAAGTTAAAATCTTCGGGGATATTTACGCTGTAGTTTTCCAGAAAGTCCTCATAGGACTCAAAATCCGTCCGGGGCAGATATTTTTCTAACATAATGTCAACTCCGTTCCGTTATCACAGTCAAAAATCTTGCTTTGCTCTCGCCTATGGCTCTTTGACCGTGCGGGCGGGTGGGGTCGAAGTATACCGCGTCACCAGGGTTAAGCACATATTCCCTGCAGTCGTACGTGATGACAATAACGCCTTCCAGTACAATGTTGAACTCCTGTCCTTCATGCGTGACAAGCGCGGCTTCCGGCTCGCCCGGCAGCAGGGTGACCAGCAGCGGTTCCATGATCTTTTGTGTGAACCGGGGCGCAAGGCTTTCGAACATATAGCCGGGGTAACGGTCGATCGTCTTGCCTCTGCCGCGTCTGCAGACCTGTAAGGTCGACAGATGAGCGGACTCGCCCGTGAGTATCTCGGACAGGTCAACTCCGAATTTTTGTGATATATGATATAAGACGCTGATCGGAATATTTTCCCCGCGGGTCTCATATTCTATGTACTTTGCGGTATCAACGCCCGTCTCTTTGGCCATTTCCTCCACGTCCAGCCCAAATATCTCGCGCAGCTCCCTGATGCGCTCGGATACCATGCTCATTTCTTCACCCATGACGCCTGCCCCTTTCAAACTAATTTTAAGTATGTTTGGAAAGTATAACGTTGTATAAAGCGCATTGTCAAGCATTTTCACAGTTCGGTTTTTTGCGTTTTTTTGCGGGGTTCGCCAAATTATCAAAAATCTGTATATTATTTCAATCAGATATGATACAATTCAACCGAAATTTTTACATTGAGTGCAGTGGGGGGAACAACGTTGGCGAAGAAAGTTATGGCTGTGCGGCTGAATAAGGTGGTCTCCAGAGTCGATGCCCCGGCGGACTATGGACTGACAAAAACGCAGGCCCGGGAGCGGCTGGAAAACGGCTACGCCAATCACAGGCCCGAATCGGCTGAAAAAACTGTCGGTCAAATCCTGAAAAGTAATATCTTTACGTACTTCAACCTTGTGTTCGCACTGCTTGCCGTATGCATAATAGCGGTGGGATCATACAATGATCTGACCTTCATGCCTATAATCATCACAAACTGCATAATCGGCATTGTGCAGGAGCTTCGGTCAAAGCGCGCACTGGCAAAGCTGGTCTTTATATCCGCTCCGCATGCGACCGTAATCCGTGACAGAGAGCGCATTTCAGTGCCTGCCGAAGAAACCGTACTGGATGATATCGCCGTGTTTTCTGCCGGAAACCAAATCTATGCGGATGCGATTGTTGTCAGCGGAGAATGTCAGGTAAACGAGGCGCTTGTCACAGGCGAAGCCGATGAGATCACAAAAACTCCCGGAGACACACTGTTGTCGGGGAGTTTTATCGTATCGGGAGAATGTATCTCGCGTCTGGATAAAGTCGGGCGCGACTCTTTTGTCGCGCAGCTTACATTAGAGGCAAAAAAGACAAGCGGCAAACACAGCGGCATGGTCTCTGTACTTCAGAGGCTCGTGCTTGTGATAGGTATTCTCATAGTGCCGATCGGCGCGGCGCTATTTTATCAGCAATTACGCCATCCGGATATCCTGTTTCAAGATGCGGTCACCGCTACCATAGCCGCGCTTGTCGGCATGATACCAGAGGGGTTGTATCTTCTTGTTTCAGTTGCGCTTACCGTCAGCGTGCTACGGCTCGCGCGCAGGAGGACGCTCGTACACGAGATGAAGTGTGTCGAGTCGCTTGCGCGTGTTGACGTATTATGTGTTGACAAAACCGGCACAATCACGGAGCCCCGCATGGATGTCAAAGGCGTCGCCCTCCTGTGTGAAGACAGATTCAATAACGACGATATAACAATGATAATGACCGATTACGTTGGCAGCATGCCGGCCGATAATGAGACCATGGTCGCCCTGCAGTCATATTTCCCAAACGATCCAAAGCGACGCACCCGTAAGATCATGCCTTTTTCTTCCGCAACTAAGTACAGTGGAGTATCTTTCCATTCAGACGAGAGTTATCTGCTTGGTGCTCCGGAAAAGATCTTGTTGTCCGAATATGAAAAGAGCAGAGCCGAAATAGAAAAGTATTCCGCTCAAGGTTATCGTGTGCTACTGCTTGCGTTATACGACGGAGATATCAACCAAAAACTGAATGAAAAACTTGTTATGCCTCTGGCGCTTATGCTGCTGTCTAACCGGGTGCGTGAAGCTGCGCCGGATACTTTCAGGTTTTTTGCGAAGCAGGGCGTAAAAATCATCGTCATATCCGGCGATAATCCCGTGACCGTTTCTCAGATCGCGCGCGAAGCGGGCATTGAGGGAGCAGAGCGTTTTGTTGACGCTGCGGAACTGACGACTGATAAAAAAATAAAACGCGCTGTCGGCGAGTATATTGTTTTCGGGCGGGTCACGCCGGATCAGAAGCGCAGGCTTGTCAGGGCGCTGAAAGCGAGAGGCCACACAGTCGCAATGACCGGAGACGGCGTAAACGACGTTTTGGCCCTTAAAGACTCTGATTGCAGCATAGCGATGGCCTCCGGCAGCGAAGTGGCGAGCCAGGTATCGGATATTGTATTGCTTGATTCGGACTTTTCCGCAATGCCGACCATAGTAATGGAGGGCCGGCGCGTGATCAATAATATCGAGCGTTCCGCCTCGCTGTTTATTGTCAGGAATGTGTTTTCCTTCCTGCTTGCGCTAGTAGCTATAGCGCTTGCCCGCCAGTATCCGTTCTACCCGGCGCAGCTATCGCTGTTTGGCGGCATGCTTATCGGCGCCCCGTCGTTCGTTTTGGCTCTTGAGCCAAATAAGAATATCGTCAGAGGTAAGTTTTTTATTAACGTACTGAGGAGCGCATTACCCGCCGCTCTGACGGACTTCTCGGCGCTTACGATGTTACTTATATTCTCGCCAAGATGGGGTATTCCCGCTGATGATATGTCTACAATGGCAAATTACATCATAGCGTTTGTGGGGTTCCTAATGCTCTATAAGCTGTGCCGGCCGCTCAACCTGACGCGTATAGCGCTGATCGTTTGCATGATTATCGGCTTTACGGGCGGCGCGCTGCTGTTTGGGGACTTATTCGCAATGACGCCGCTGTCAGGATCGCAGATATGGATAACGGTAGCTTTCTGCGCCGCCTGTGCCCCCGTACTGCTGATACTGTCCCTTATTTTCAGCAACCGCAATAAACTGAAGCGCTAAAGCGCAAGTGGTCAGTGGTCAGTACGATAATATCGCAACTCTTAGCCGAATCCCAAATTAATTCCGCATTCTGCATTCCGCATTCCGCATTCCGCATTCCGCATTGCGGCCTGCCCGCTAAGCGCCGCAGCATTTTTTGTATTTCTTGCCGCTGCCGCAAGGGCATGGGTCGTTGCGGCCTGTTTTTGGCCCCTCTCTGCGGTATGTTCCGCTCTGCCATCCTCTGTTATCCGTTTTCGCCTCATTAACAAACTCCGTCATATAGCGACGACATTTGATAAGCAGTTCCCGGGCCTCTGCGCAGTCGGGGTCGAGAGTTATCGTCTGCTCGCATTGCCTCGCCGCTTTTCGATGCCACCCGCGGTGATAGCAGGCTTTAGCCAGCTCCAAAGAGTATTCTATGTTCTCAGGTTCCCTGCCGCAGAGTTCCTCCCAAATCCAAACAGCCTTGTTTGGATGACGCGTTATTTTGTACAGTTTGGCAAGCGTCTCCAGGGCTTCGTTTAAATCGGGATTACGCTCCAGCGTCATATGGAGGATTTCAATAGCGTCTTCGAATCTTTTCTCATCAAAAGCTACTGAAACCTGATTGAGCAGGAATAATGACTCATTGAGTTCATAAAGGTCTTCCTTCGTGCATCCGTTTTCAAGGGTTGATTCCCCGGTGCGCCCCATAACAACCACTACCTCACTTCAATGTACTATTACATTTAGCCCCATGTCTTCGAGCTGTTTTTTGCGCGCTGAGATCAGCTCTTCTGACGGGGGTTTTGCCTCAAAAACGGGCTTGCCCGTTTGAAGTCGTTCCCATTTGACCGTTCCCAGGCTGTGATACGGGAGTATCTGTACTACTTCCGCCGCGTCGCCGAGCTGCAGTATAAATTTGCCGATTTCATCAAAAACTTCTTCCGAATCGCTGTACATAGGCATAACGGGAAGCCTTATCTGGAACTTTCCGCCCGCCGCAGCGATTTTTTGCGCGTTTTCCAGTATCAGCTCATTAGAAACACCGACCACCTGCTTGTGCAGATCGTCGTTTATGCCTTTCAGGTCGTAGAGAAAAATGTCCGTATACGGCAAAATCGACTCTATTACATCCCAATCGACAAACCCGGATGTATCAACAGCCGTGTGAATGCCTTCCGCTTTGCAGCGCTTTAGAATCTCGAGTACAAATTTCGGCTGGCACAGGCATTCTCCGCCGGAGATCGTCACTCCGCCGCCGGAGCGCTTAAAGAAAGGCACTTCACGCCGGATACGTTCCATTATATCATCTACGGTGTAATCGGTCCCGCACATGTAGAGGGCTTTGGCTGTGCAGACTTTGGCGCAAGCTCCGCAGCTTGTGCATTTTGAGCGGTCAACAGCAACAAGCTGTATCTCTCCGCTTCCGTCAAGCGACTTTTTCATCCCGCAGGCCGAGATCGCGTCATACGGGCAAACACGCAGGCAGCGTCCGCATTTTTCGACGCCTATGCATTTTATTTCCATCCAATTGAGTTCTGACTCAAACGCTAAAGACTCAGGGCTGTGACACCATGGACAGCGCAGAGGGCAGCCCTTGAGAAACAGCGTTATACGTATACCCGGACCGTCGTGAACGGAAAAGCCCTGTATATCAAATAACTTGCCCGTAAGCTCCGCGCTCATAAATCTCACCACACTTCATTACAGGTACTTTCTGTCGAAGTACTCGCGTATCTTTTTATTCTCCCGCAGCTCCCAAAGCGTGATCTCGGCATGATCCTTCGTGTAACCGTTGCCAACTATCATCGTTACATCCTTGCCGACGCCTTCCGCCCCCAAAGCGGCTTTTGTGAAACTTGTTGCCATTGAGAAAAAGTATACAATACCGCCGTCGCGCACAGGCAGAATAGCTGCCATCTCGCAACTGTCCACATTCACACAAGAAATAGAAACATCAAACTCCCTGCCGCCGTTAGCGGCAAGCGCTTTTTCCAGAAGTTCCGTCGGGCGGTGAGCGTCTGTAACAATGACCTCGTCAGCGCTGCCAAGCTCGATCAGTTCCGCGACCTGCTCCTCACGCCGCACCTGACAGACGACTCTGCCTGTAGGTCCTGCGCGTTTTTTTGCCTCATAGCCGCATAAAATGCCGCTTTTCCCGCCCGCGCCAAGAATCAGCACAGAATCGCCCGGCTTTACAAGCTTTGCGGTTTGAGCTGGGGCGCCCGCCACATCCAAGGCTGCCAGAGCCAGCTCATTACTCATGTCGTCGGGCAGTTTGGCGTAAATGCCGCTCTCAAAAAGCACCGCTTTGGCTGTGACGTCAAGGCGATCAATGTTCATATGGACTTTGTTAATGGATTCAATTTTCAGCGGGGTCAGCGACAGCGATACTAAGGATGCGATTTTATCGCCCACTTTTAAATCACGGTCTTTCAGGTCCTCTCCGATATACGCGACTTCACCGATGAACATGCCTCCGGAACCCGTGACGGGGTTTTGCTGTTTGCCGCGCTCACTTACGATGCCCATGACCATTTCTTTGATACGTTCAACATCGCCTCCACAGGCTTCTTTGATTTGCGTAAAAGAAGCGGAATCGATGTTGAGCGATATAACGTCGCAGATGATCTCGTTTGTATACAGTTTTGCCATATCATTGTCTAACTTCAGGGCAGCCTGAGGCAACGCCCCCTGCGGCTCGATAATACGATGTGCACCGTATTTGCTTCCTTTTAATGCCATAATTGATTGTTCCTCCGGTAATGGAATTAGGGATTAGGGATTAGTCTTTCTGCATCGCAATTCTGCATTCTGCATTGAAATTACGGACCAGGGATTCCTAATATAGCTCTTGCCTCGTCTGGGGTTGCTATCGGGCGGGCCAACTCTTTTGCAAGGCGTACGACGCGGTCTACCAGTTCGCCGTTTGATTTCGCGGGGACGCCTTTATCTATGAAAACATTATCTTCAAATCCGACACGCACATGCCCGCCCATTATTATACCCATTACAGCCATAGGAAACTGGTTGCGCCCTATGCCGGATACTGTCCATGTGGCGTCGTTTTGGATACTGCCCTGCATAAACACCAGATCGCGCGCCGTGGCGGAGATGCCGCCATTAACGCCCATAACGAAGTTATAGTGCATCGGCGCTTTTATATATCCCTTTTTATGTAAACGTTGAGCCATGTCTATCATACCCTTGTCAAAGACCTCGCACTCCGGCTTTATGCCGCGCTCGTTCATTTTACCGACAAAGTCTATAATCATGTTTTCGGTGTTGACAAAAACGTCGTCGCCCCCGAAATTACAGGTACCGCAATCCAGTGTTGCCATCTCGGGGTCAAGCGTAATGGGCTGGAGGCGTTCTTCATTGGTCATGCCCACCGCGCCTCCCGTGGAGGGCTGTATTATAACGTTTGGCGCGACTTTTTTTATTGCGCTTATACAATCGGCAAAGCGTCGGGCGTCCTGAGTAGGGATGCCGTTGTCGTCGCGCACATGCAAATGAATTATCGACGCGCCTGCGTCCGCGGCGCTCTTTGCCTCCCGCGCTATTTCCTCCACCGTATACGGCACCGCCGGATTGTGTTCCTTTGTAACCTCAGCGCCGCAAATACAAGCCGTAATAATTAATTTTTCCAAAGTCTCACCTGCGTCCTTTTAGAATGCGGAATAGCGTTAATGCAGAATACAGAGTTACAAAGCTTTCGGACTAATCCCTAATCCCTGCGCGGCTCAGCCGCGCCGCTGCTTCTCTTTCGGCACCACGCAGGTTCCGGCGGCTTTGCATACCATGATTGGCGGATCGAGTACCTCGCAGGATGTTTCGCCTAAGTCCGGGCGCGGGGCAATCACCTTTATTGCCTCAAAAGTCATTCTACGCGAAGTGTTGCCAACGTGGATTATTTCGCCGCTTGCTTCAATGTAGTCGCCCGCGTAGACCGGCGCTAAAAACTCAACGGAATCGTAAGCCCTGAACAGACCTTCATCCCCGTCAAAACGTATCAGCAGCTCGGTCGCCACATCACCGAAAAGCGCCAGAATCCTCGCGCCGTCTACAAGATTGCCTGCATAATGCGCGTCATTTGTACCCATTCTAAGCCGAATCGTGCATTTCATGTTCCTAGTCATCAGAAGGATCGCTTCTTTCGATGAAAGTATCCAGTACGGCGCCGCCGGCCATACTCAGGTTTTCTGTGTTGCTTGTGCGCAGTTTTCCTACGACTTTGGTCAGAATGAGCTGATAAAACTTGATGCCCAGCGCAGGGTCGGTGTCTATGAGCTTTTGTATGTCTCCTCTTTTGATGCCTATGAGCTCTGTAAACTGCTCCGCGCGGCAATTGAGCTGAAAAACCGAATCTCTCATGCAGCTCTCGCCCAGAATATCACCCTTATGCAGCCGGGCGAGTTCGATCTCGCCGCCGGTTTCACGCGTTCCGGAAAACAGCGACAGTTCGCCTTTGAGCAGGAAATACATCGTATCATTAAAATCTCCGCTACGGAACAGCATCTCATCCTCGTAATATGTCTTAACATGGAATAACTCGCGCAGCCGCTCCCATTGCTCGGCGCTCAGATCGAATTTAAAAGCCTTACGCAGCTGCGCGGCAATCTCGGCGTGGCTTATCTCGCGCTCTCGCGTTGAGCTCCTGATTATCGGCTTTTTTGACAGGTTATGCTCTTCCATCACCTTGCGCATCGCGTAACGCTCCTGCGCGACGATGGAACTGATCTGCTCCCATAACTTTTGATTCTGGCGCAATCGTGAAAACGCGTCGAAGTCCGGCTTGGCTTCCTTGCGGCTTATCGCAATATTGTTGAGCGACTCGGTGCAGCCCTCGGCGTCGCCCTTCATCATATAATCTACGGCCAGCATCATATTGGAACGGAAAATCTTCTCTTCAAGATCGTCCCGCAGGAACTCGCCCGGGTAAGGATCGAAGTCTTCCGGCGTTACCATGACCATACTGCCCGTCTTATATTGTGAGCTGATCTTTGCATTTTGGTAAACAAAACGGTAGATATCCTCGCGGATGCGTTTCCATTGAGGGTGTTTTTTGGGAACAGGCAGGTGTTTTATCGGCAGAGTGTTATCAAGGAAGAAGTTAAACCCGTACATTCTGCTGTTGATGATGTAGTCGATGTCTTCGCCGCGTGTAATATGAGGATCGAACGGAACGCTCCTGTAAAGGTCGCGGTGTATGATCATCGCCCCTCCGAACGCGAACGGCGTACGTTTTATACGGGGATCACTGCCGATTATCTCGTCAAATGCCCTCGCTTTTGACCCGAACCTGTCCCAATAGCTCATCCAGGATTCATATACAACGTCGTCGTAATACTGGTCGTATTTATTGATGTAATATCCCGCCATGCCGTAGACAACGTCTCCGTAAACGCGTTTACCTAAAAATTCGACAGAACGCTCGATCCAGTCAGAGATTTCAAATACCTCGTCGTCGTCTATAAGGATCGCCGCATCAGCCGCGAGAATTTCAGCGCAGAGAAGGCACATGTTCCTCACATTTGCGTAACCCATCATTGTCAGCAGCGGCGCGGTCTTACGATGTTTATCGGTCTTATACGCGATCTCCGCGACCCTTTCAAGATCAGAAACCGTGAAAATATATGTCTCAGCCTTGAGATTTGCTTTTCGGACGATCTCTGTTATGCGCTTTTCTGCGTCGTCGGCTACTTCCGGGGTGGTGGGGCATACAAGTAAAACCAGTTTGAAGTCTTTGTAAGCGAGCAGCTTCATACTTTCAAGCGTACGCTGTAACGTCCCCTCTTCGTCTATCGGGGTCGGGTGGTCGTATATGGCGTCACCTTCCTGCCAGCCATCCTCTCTTTTGCGTGACCAATATGTGGGAATCAGTACTACTTTTCGCATGGTTAAAGTCCATCCCTTTCGATTTATTTATGAACTGTATATTTGTATTAGAGAATCCATAAGCGCATCCTGCGCATAGTTATCAAAGACGTATTTTGCCGCGTATTGTCCGCGCTCCGCTCTGTCGGCGCGGTATATCTCTTTCAGTATGGCGTCCGAAAGACCAAACGCATCGTCAACGTCAACAAGCGTACCTACTTTATCATTGATTATATCAGGCAATCCGCCCTGATTGGTAGCGATTACGGGACTGCCGCATGCCAATGCCTCTAAGGCGACAAGCCCAAACGGTTCGCGGCGCGACGGAACAACGCTGACGTCCGCCGTGCTGTATAGTGCGCGAAGCTGCACGGCGTCCAGAAAACCAAGAAAATGTACGTTTCTCAGTTTCAAATCTTTCGCCTGCTTTTTAAGCTGTTTTAAGAGTTCGCCCTCGCCGGCTATGAGTGTCATTATTTCACTGCCGCGCTCACTCTCATAGAGCCGCGCTGCTTCTAAAAGTACGTCGACTCCTTTGAAATACGTCAGTTTACCGGCAAACATAACCAAACGCTTTGGCGGATTTAAGTCGTATGCCGACAGAACCTTTTCACGCGTATTCTTTTCGGGAAAAAATCGCTCCGGGTCGTAACCGTTTCGCATAAACACCGATTTATGCGCGGCGTCGGGGAACATCTGGCGAACGAGTTCATCGTTATCGTTTGAGATCGTAATAATGCGCTTTGCTCCGGCTGCGGTTTCGTCCGCGTACTTCCTGAAGCGGGTGCTTTTCTGGTATCCCATCAAGTCGGTGCCGTGAGCCGTTAAAACATACGGCACGCCCGTTTTACGCGCGAGCCAGCTCAGAAGCCAAATGTGCTGCCCGTGGATCACGTCCGGTTCCCAATCCCGGACGGCTTTCACAATGACCTGTTCGAATGCTTCCAAATATGCGTTAAGCTGGTTATCGTCAAGGTCAAAAAAAGTCGTCGTACTGCGAGGATGTGTGGTAAAGCAGGGGAAATTAAACGGCAGCGCGTTTCTTATTTTCTCTTCATACGTAAAAAATACGGGTAATACGGCTGCCCCCGGAAGAGCGCTGAAATGTCTTGTATTCTCAGGCATAACAACGCATACCTCGTGGCCTTTTTTCATGAGATGCACCGCTACATTAAGCGTATACGTCCCGCTCCCTGAGCCTGTGAGCGGAAAATGGTTGATCATCATTACTTTCATGTCAAATAGTCCTTTCTCTGAATTCCTCCCATGCTTTAAAAATATTTTTGTAATCGCTGATATAACGCCCGAGACTGTCCCAACTCATATCAAAGTTTGTCATTACGCTTTTGAACCTAGGATTCGATGTGTATTCCGCCAATGCGCTGAGTCCGCGCTCCAAACGCTCGCGCTGGAAAGCCCTGACAGATTGAGTATCACTTCCTTTAATATAGTTAAGGAACGGGTTTCGTCCCACCCAACCGGTGCATGCGTAATAAAACCGCTCTTGCGTTGCGGGGTCGCCCCGCAGGTCAGGCTCCGATGGGTAATTCTTATATGTGTCATGCAGAGGAAACACTCCTGTTTCCGTACAGATTATTCCGTCGTTTGCTATCCCCGCGCCGAGGATCGTATCCTCGCCGCGACTTAGAAACAGCTCGCTGCCGACGGTGTAATGAGTCGAAAAGAATGGCGGTAAAACAGAAAACACAGAGAGTTTCATAGCCACATTGCCGCCCAGTATCTTAAAGCAAGGGCCGATATTGGGCTCGCCTGGCTGTGTGATAAGACTCCTGTGGCTGAAACTGTTTTGCCAATATTCGAGCATATCGCTTTTCTGAAGGCCCGCTAAAAGATCTTCCATACCGTCAAATGATGCCGGAGGCAGAATATTATATCCGCTGTATTCGCAGGTCGTTACCTGTGAACCTGTGTTTAAAAAACCCAAATGCGCACCGAAAAAATCAGTCTCTTCCGTAGTGAGCCCGTCCGGCGTTTTCCTTAGCACCGACGGAAAAACGTCAGAATCCACGAAAAAAAGCGTATCCACGCCGCGCAGTATAGCCTCCATGAGCACAAGCGTACGATTGTAACCGTAGGGTACCATACCGCTGCTTGTATCCACGGGGCAGTCAAGCAGCGTCCGGGCAGCATTTTCAGAAAGGCCTCTTAGGCGGAGTTGTTCCGCGCAATAACTCGGGTTATTAACGTCAACTGTAAATAACGGGATTCTTTTGTTTATACTCTCCGCAACGTTCGGGTCAAGCCGCTGTGTGTACGCCACGACCGCGCAGTCGAGCTTATGGCCGTATTTCTCCGCATTCTCTACAAACCGCAGAAGTTCCACATCCGAGTTGAGACTTCTGATTATCATACCCAGCGCAATTTTCAATAATCTCACCCCTTTTGTCCAATTTTACTACATTTTTCGATGAAAGTGAAGAGTTATTTATGCAAATACCGAGAAAATATTTTTTCCGGCGTTACATTTCAACTGTGACTTTTCCACTTTCGCCCCTTGCGTTTTTGATGAAAAAATGCTAAAGTGCTGTTTGGGTTTGTGGTAACTTCGTTCAGCGGCCCACTTAAAAAAATCTGAGAGGAAGATCACATTAATATGCAAGGCAATACAGTAATAATTGAAGGATCGGGAAAACACTGCCATTTGACGCGTGAAACGCTTGACAGGCTGTTCGGGAAAGAGTTTGAGCTTGAGGTCAAAAAGATGCTGTCCCAGCCGGGAGAGTTTGCGACGCCGCATAGGGTTACTATTGTCGGCTCACGCGGGACGGCGCAAATACCTATAGTCGGTCCCTGCCGAAAAATAAATCAGATAGAACTTTCGATTACAGACCAGCGTGCGCTTGGGTTTGATGCTCCCATCCGCGAAAGCGGCGACATTGCCGGCAGTCCCGGCTGTAAACTCATCGGCCCGTACGGTGAGGCGGTAATCAGCGAGGGTGTTATCATAGCTAAAAGGCACGTTCACTTCACACCTGAAGACGCCGAAAGAGTTGGCGTCAAAGACAAACAGATAATACAAGTCAGGCTAAGCGGCGATAGGGCGCTTATTCTGGACGAAGTGGTAGCGCGTGTCAATCCCAAATATGCCATGTATATGCATTTAGACTATGATGAGATAAACGCGGCGGCGATTTCAGGGCCGGATCCCACAGGAGAGATTCTCGTTGATTAATTAAAAGGTACGCTTACTGTGTTCGCGTTTGCGTGAACACAGTAAGCGTACATTGCGTGCTTTTTCACTAAATAAGGTTTAGAGCTACCGTAAGTACAACGAACACGCCCGCGAACCATTTTGTTGCCCGGGCGAGCCGAGCGTCAAACGATTTAGACTTGTTTTTTGATAAAAACGTATCGGAACTGCCGCTGAGCGCGCCGGATAGCCCAGAGGCCTTGCCGGACTGAATAACGACAATAACAACAAGCGCCAGACACACCAGCAGTTGGATTATCACAATAGCAGTTTTCAAAATTATCAATCCTTTCCGCGAATTCGGAATAATACAGCCGTGAACAGAAAAAGCCAAATCAGCGTAAACGCGATTTTAACACAATGTTAATATAATTGCAAGCATTTTTATTCCGCATTCCGAATTCCGAATTAATGAGGGGGCCCCCTATGTATTTCGACACTCACGCGCATTATGATGACAGGAGCTTCAAAGACGACCGAAGCGCCCTTCTTGGTTCAATGAAGGACGCGGGCGTTACTTTGATAATGAACGCTGCCAGCAGTGTGCGGTCAGCGAGATTCGCCCTGAGGCTGGCTGACGAGTACCCGTTCATTTACGCTTCCGTCGGTGTGCATCCGCATGATTCAAAGGGCATGACAGACAGAACGGCAGAGGAGCTTGAAAAGCTCCTCAATCATCATAAGGCCCTTGCGGTGGGGGAGATAGGGCTTGATTATTACCGGGACCTCTCGCCGCGCGACGAGCAAAGAAAACGCTTCCGGGAGCAACTGGAACTGGCACGGCGCGTCAAAAAGCCCGTTATCATCCATGAGCGTGAATCGTTGCGTGACACGCTGGAAATCATCAGCGATTTTAAAGACCTGACAGGCGTGTTCCATTGCTTTTCAGGCAGTTGGGAAACCGCGAAGATCGTGCTGGACATGGGCTGGTATATATCCTTCGCCGGCGTTATCACTTTCAAAAACGCGAGACGCGCGATAGAAGTGATAGAAAAAATGCCTTCAGACAGGCTCCTCATAGAGACAGACTGCCCATACCTCACACCGGAGCCATACCGGGGCAAACGAAACTCATCGCTGAACATGCCCTATATAGCCGGGAAAATCGCCGAAGTCCGAAAGATAACTCTTGAGGAAGCAGCGTCGCTCACAATGGAAAACGGGAAACGGTTTTATGGACTAGATTAGGGATTAGGGACTAGGGGCTAGGGATTAGTCTTATTGTTTGGGTATTTAGCCGGATGCAGAGATATACTAATCCCTAATCCCTGATCCCTGATCCCTCTCAAGTTTCGCGACAGCGAAACTTGAGCTACCCATAAAAATCATGATTGCCGATTGTCATAATGTATGGCCTGTTGCGAGACGCCCAACTGTTTGAGCCCTTAGGGTTGAAGTACAGGCTGGCGCCGGCGACATTCTCGCCGACGAGTACCCTCATTGCGGCTTCTATCGCCGCGGCGCTGGGTTCCCGATTTATCGCATCCGTATGAGCGGGCGGAAACTGAACGCCGGATCTGTTGTCGAGTATGACTTCCCTGACTGTGTCCGGAAACAACGGGGAATAGACCCTGTTCATTATGACATTGCCGACGGCGATCATGCCCGTCATCCCCTCAGAGCGCGCCTCAAGGAAGATGATACGCGCCAACCAGTGCAAATCCTCATCATTATGCAGGTAATCGGGTGTATCATCTAAATACGGGTTGTCGGGCAAATCAGGCCGGATCGGACTGAATATATCCGGGAGAGTAACGGCATTCGTGTTCCTGTCCCATGTTACCGACGCGCCGAAAGCCTCCGCGATCGCAGACAAGGGCACATACAGTTCTCCGCCGATCATCCTCAGCGGTCCGGGCGCCTGCAGAGGTACTCCGTTGGCTGTGATAAAATCATCTCCCGCTGCCGCCGTGATATGCAGGCTCGGTGCGTCGATTTCCATTGAATCGCCGTAATTGGTCACTATAGCGGGGGTCATCAAATCGATAAAAGCTATAAGCGAAACATAAGGTATGCCGCCCAGCGGCAGCGCGGTCAGAAAGCCGGTCTCAGTGTAGTCGGGAGGAATAATAAACTGCGGCCTCTCGGGAGGTTGACCGGGAAATCCCAAAGCCGAACCGGAAGAACCGCCCCGGGCCTCAGCCGTCGGCGCAGGCGGAAACATTCCCGCAAACAGAAAAAAACATAATATGATCGGCAAAGCCGCAATTTTCTTCATAATAGGAACACCCCTTTGTGCGGACAAGCCGCAGTGGTCAGTGATTAGTGGTCAGTAGTCAGTAGTCAGTATACGAAGGCCAAACTTTTTGCCCTTTTGCCCTTTTGCGCAGATTATTGGCAATAAGGGCCTATCCCCTGATCCCTGATCCCTGATCCCTGATCCCTGATCCCTGATCCCTGATCCCTGATCCCTGATCCCTGATCCCTACCCAAACATTATACACCAAAATTTTCAAAATATCAAATTTTTAAAATTTCAGGTGATTAATTTGTTATTTACTGTTGATTATTAACAAAAACGATGCTACAATCAGACAGAAAAACACGTTATACTCATATTCCGGCAGGAGAGGTGAGCCAATGGAAAGATATCTTGAGTTCAACGGGATCGGCAAGGCTTTCCCGGGAGTGCAGGCGCTCAAAGACGTTAGCTTCCGCGCCGAAAGCGGAAAAGTTGTGGCGTTGCTCGGAGAGAATGGCGCCGGAAAAAGTACGCTTTTAAGAATAATGAGCGGCGACTTTCGTACCGACGAGGGTACGATAACATTAAATGGGAAGAAGGTTGAGTTTCTCACCCCGTACCAGGCTCTTAAATCGGGAATCAGCGTGATATATCAGGAGCGTCAGCTTGTGTCCGCGATGAGCGTTATGGAAAATGTGTTTCTCGGCAACCTGCCCGTCAATAAACTGCGCCAGCTAAACAGGAGAAAACTTAAGAGGGACACATCTGCACTTATTGAAAAGTTCGGTCTGCCCATCAGTCCGACGACGCCTGTCGGCAGGCTTCCCGTTGCTTTTCAGCAAATGGTGGAGATCATGAAAGCCTACCACAGGAACGCGGACGTGATAGCTTTTGACGAACCGACCGCCCCCCTGACAGACGCGGAAATAGTAATACTCTTTAATCTTATCAGACAATTACGGGACGACGGTAAGATCATCATTTACGTCTCACATCGTCTGGCTGAGATTTTCCAGATAACGGATGAGATCATCGTCTTAAAAGACGGGCTTAAAGTAGCGCACCTGAAAACATCGGAAACAAATGAAGAAGAGCTCATCCGCGCTATGGTTGGCCGCGATATCGGCGACACTTATGCTAATCTGAAGCGAAACGAGGACATTGGCGAGGTCATACTTGAGGTCAACAATTTAGTTACTCACGCTGTTCGCGATGTCAGCTTTACGCTTCGCAGGGGTGAGGTGCTGGGCTTTGCCGGACTCGTCGGAGCGGGACGGACAGAAGTAGTTCGCGCCGTATTCGGAGCGGATGCCATTTTGTCCGGCGAGATAAAACTCGAAGGTAAACCGGTAAAGTTCAAGTCGCCCAAGGACGCTATAGACGCAGGCATAGCCCTCTGCCCGGAGGACAGGAAGGACGAGGGCCTTGTACTGCTCCGGTCGATCAAAGACAACATATGTATGCCGGTACTGGATAAGCTGAAATCAGGCCCATTCCTTGACACAAAAAAGAGAGTGGAGCTTGCGGAAGAGTCGGTTGAAAAGTATTCCATTAAAACACACTCCGTCGATAAACTATGCGCGGAGCTGTCTGGCGGAAATCAGCAAAAAACAATTCTCGGCAGATGGACTTCAAGCAAGATGAATACTAAAATACTCATATTAGACGAACCAACCAAGGGTATAGACGTCGGAACAAAAGCGGAAATATACCAGATCGTGTGCGACTTTGCGCGCGCGGGCATCGGCGTCATATTCATCTCGTCAGAACTGACCGAGGTCATTAACATCGCGGATACGGTCGTCGTTATGCACGGGGGCAGCATCACCGGTCAGGTAAGGCGGGAGGAAGCGACCGAAGAGAGCGTCCTTTCCCTGGCTATGAAATAAAACGCGAAGGAGGGCGGAAACGGATTATGGGAAAAGCGATTAAAAAGCTGATTGACGGTGTCGGCACAAAAATGTTCACCCTGCTTCTTCTGTTTATTGCGGTCGTAGTGGTTTTTTCGATCTGGGCAGCCTTGATCGGTGAGACATTCCTCACATGGAGGGTCTTCACTACTATCGGAGATAAGCTTGTTTTGACTTCATTCCTTGCTGTGGGCTCGGGTTTTCTGATGGTATCCGGCAAGCTTGATTTGTCCGCGTCAACTATTGGCGCTTTCAGTTCGATAATGGTAGCCGCCGGTCTGCGGTACTGGGAGCTTCCCATTGGAATTGCGATCATTATCGCGCTGGCATGCAGCGTATGTTTCGGCATCCTCAACGCCGTACTTGTAAGCGAGTTTAACTTCGCGCCTTTCATCGGTACGCTTGCTATGGCAAGCGTCGTCAGGGGAGTTGCGCAGTTTGTAAGCGTCAGCCCGGAAACGGGCAGACCAACGACGGTCAACTACGTTGACGAATACACGCGATGGATAGCAGGCGGCAGACTTTTCGGTACCGTCACCGTTATGTTTTTGATCGCTCTGGTGGTTTTTGTGTTTTACGGGATCGTCCTTGCAAAAACAAAATTTGGAATGAAGATTTATCTGGTCGGCGGAAACCCGCAGGCGGCAAATCTCTGTGGTATAAGCCCCAGAAAAATGACGTACCTGCTGTACGCCAACAGCGCGTTTCTTGCCGGAGTAGCGGGTGTGATTTATATGGCGCGCCTGTCTAACGGAGACTTTGACGCTTTGCGTAATAATCAATTTACCGGCCTTACCGCCGCAATACTCGGAGGAGTTTCTTTCGGAGGCGGAAGCGGCAACATGGGCGGTGTGTTTGTAGGACTCATGGTCCTGAACACTTTTGACATGGGAACAACGATCGTCAGGTTCAGTAACTACTGGACTACTGTTCTAACCGGGGTTTTATTACTGTTTGCCCTGACATTGGACTTCTTAAGCGCCAGACGAATTCAAAAATCGCTTAAGTAGCGAACAGGAAAGGTGGGAGTTCAAATGGAAAGAACGCAGACGCGAAAAAAGGGTACATTAAAGCCGGTTTTAGCGCCGCTTCGTTCAAGATGTTTTCAATTGATTGTTCTATGTATTGCATTAGGCATTGTCATATACCTCATAAGCCCTAATTTTCTGGCAAGGGGCAATATAAGCAACATCATGCGCGGTCTCGTCGTATCGGGTATCATGATAGTCGCCGTAGGGCCTCTCCTTGCCGGCGGCGGGATCGATCTGGCAGCCTCCGCCGAAGCGACCCTCGGTTCTATATTATTTGTCAACTTGACTCTGCACACGGGCATTCCCTGGCCGGTCTGCCTTATAATCGCCATGATCGGCGGCGGGGTGTTCGGGCTTATCAATGTTTTTCTTGTAAATGTTCTTAACTTCCACGCTTTTATCGCCACGATAGGAATGACGTCGGTTTATCTGGGCTTTTCACAGATGTGGACGGGCATGTTTGAGGTCATGATCAGAAGTGACAGTATCATAAACTTAGGGACCGCCCGCGTCTTAAACCAGTGGGTGCCGGTGTTGTTTATATTTACGGTTGCTCTTATCGCGCTCTACGTGTATATTATGGCAAATACCCGGTTCGGACGGAGCATCTATATGGTCGGAGGCAATCAGCAGGCAGCCCGTCTTGCGGGTCTGAATCCCAAGAAAGTAAGAGGGATACTATTCGTTAACAGCGGGGTAATGGCAGTCCTCGCGGGCTGCGTATGGTCGATGCAGGCAAGAATGGCTCACGCCACTTCATTAAGCGGCTCGATGCCAAACTTCACTGCGCTTACAGCCGTTATCATCGGCGGGGTCTCATTTATGGGCGGTTCCGGTACGCTGGCGGCAGGCTTTTTCGGACTGCTGCTGGTCCGCATGTTTGACAACGGGCTTGTTATCGCAGGGTTCCAACCTTATATAAACACGGCTGCGCAGGGTATGATCCTTATTATTGCACTTATTGTAGACAGCATCGGAGTCATGCGTCAGCGCAGGGCGCTCATAGCCGCAGCCATGGCGACGATCGACAAATCCTGAGTCGCAAAAGGCACGATTATCAGTTCGCAATTCACAATTTATAATTGTGAAAATAATATACAATCAAATTAGGAGGAAAAAATGAAAAAGAAAATCAGAATCCTGGCGATCATCCTTGTGCTGGTAATGGCTGTTGCAATGATAGCGGCATGCAATAACGATCCTGCGCCCGCACCCGCACCTGCACCCGCGCCTGCACCTTCGACAACGTCTCCGGCCGCGCCGCCTCAAGCGGCAGAGCCTGCCCCTGAAGGCACAGTTGAGAACGTCTACACAGGAGAACTTGGCTTTTTTGACCCCGACTATGACTATTACGCAAACCCAACGTACACTTTCCATTTCGTGGTTCATACATGGAGCGGACTCCTAAGTACATTTCATTCGGCATTCGAACACTGGGCGACAATAGCAAATGTTGACTACTCCGGGTATACCGAATTCGGCGGAGATGGCGACGCTTTCTTAACGCAGCTTCCAATACTCGCACGCCAGTATGACGCTCTGATCATTGACCCGGATCAGTCGATGTATACTCGCGTGAAAGAGATAATGAACGAAGTGGGTACACCTTGGGCAGCCGGCATGGCCATACCTACCGACATGACAAAACCCGGAAATCCATTCCTTATGCCGTATGTAGGTTATGACTCGGATGTCGTCGGGCGTCTCTTCCCAGCACATTTGATCGGAAATGCGCTTGCGATGTGGCCGGACGTTCCGCTCTCGGAATACGGCTGGATAACGGTTGACCATTCGGTCATCCCCGCACTCCGCGAACGCACACTTGGCGCTTGGAACTCACTAAACGAGAATCCGGAATGGAAGGAAATATTTATTGACGGCGACCGCTATTTTGAAGCGGATACATCGATAAGTTGGTTTGATGTTGACACGACTATTGACGTTGTCACTCCAATCCTTACGATGAACCCGCATATCGAACACTGGCTCGTCTTTGGCCTTGTCGACACGCAAGCACAAGGCGCCGCCATTGCCCTGGACAACTTCGGCCATGCAGACAGATCATGGGCTGCGTCCTTCGGCGCCGAGGCTGCACGTCTCCAGTGGGACGCCGGGCAAACCACCGCATACAGAAGCGCCGGATCGTCCGCAACCATGGTTTTCGGCGAGCCGATCTTCTTTTCGCTCTATGCGTACGTTCGCGGCTACACCACGCCCGAGGAGATCTGGCCCGAGTGGGTCAATACCGCGCACGGCGGAGTATATGCCAACTACATAATCCCCTTTTTCTGGGTCAATGCTGATAACTATCAGCAGGTGTTCTATTGGGCAGACCTCTACGCCGATTCAAGTTTATATCCGCAGTATCACGAAGCCGGCCGCGCCGCAGGCATTCACCGCGACTCCTTCAGAGCCAGAATCGATATTCCGCCGTGGGTCACAGGCAGAGGCAATTAACAACATTAATCAAAAAAGAGGACGGTCACCGTCCTCTTTTTTTGATTAATGCTTCAAAGTCACTATAAACCCGTCGATGTTGTTGCCGGATATGGTCGGTTCGCTGTCGTCCGGGATTACAATCTCAAGGTCTTGCGTATAATAAACTTCATAAATGATCTCATTATAAATATCCGTAAAACTGTTGTCAGCGGAAAAAGACCTGATAAATTCTATGTATTCCTCGAGAACAAAGCCTCTCTGATAAATGAAGTATGAGTGCGGCTCACCCACAAATCTGAAGTGCCACGGTTCGTATGCGGCCCCGGTTATTTCGGTTTTGTTCTCAGGGTATCTGAGCAAAAAGCCAAATCTATGCGCGTTTTCACCAAACCATGAGTATACTCCCGTACCCCTGAATGTCCTGACCTCACCGCTGCTGAACAAACCAAAATCAACGGCCAGACCCGCATGGTGCTCGCTGTGGCCGGGAAGCGCAGCCCATCTGAGGGCCTCCTTGCGGCCCATGCGCGCTGTGTAATCGTCCAGTATTTCCTGCTGCCTTTTATTATCGCGAAAAGCGCTGGTGACTGTGACGTTGTCTCTGCCGGTTTCTTCATAAAAAACGTCCATCATGTCGTTTAAAGCCTGCATGGCTCCGCTGTATAACAATAAGTTCGGAGATGATATCCTGTATGTCATCGTCTTATCGTCGTTTATGACGATAAGACCGGCATCGTCCGGTATCTCATAGGGATGATCGGCATTTATCAGCAGCAGGCTACCCCGGTAAATATCGGAACTATCCATAAGGACTGTGAAAAACACATCTTCCTCAGGCTCGTCGGGTTGTTCGGTTTCCGCGGGTTCATCAGATACGACCGGTTCGTCTGAAGGGATCGCGGCAGTATATACCGCGTCTTCCCGTTCGTCGCCGCCCGCAATGGCAAGGCTCTCAACGTAAAAAGGATCGTCTCCGTCCGCCGGAGGCTCAGAGGCGGCGCCTCTAACCCCAAAAACCAGGAAAAGGAAAATCGGAAGCTGAACAAGAATAGCGATCAATATAGGCGTTCTGTTATTATTCTTCCACATGTAAATAATACTTTCTCTTGCTTTTTATGTTTGATACAAGTATAATTGCCTGGAATAGATTGACTGTACTGGAGGAATGAACTGTGGACCCAACCATGATACTGATGATTGTGGCTATGATAGCCATTTTCTACCTTTTCATGATCCGCCCGGAAAACAAAAAGAAAAAGAAACTAAAAGAAATGCGCGAATCACTCTCTACCGGCGACACGATAACAACGATCGGCGGTATTCTGGGCAAGGTCGTTAATGTTGACGGCGAAAAAATCACCTTTGAGACAAGCGAGGACAGAGTCCGTATACAAGTAGCTAAATGGGCAGTATCCACCGTGGGTAAAGCTACGGAAGAACCACCTAAGTGAGTAAACCAACAATGCTCTCCCGCAAACCTGGCGTTTTGCGGGAGAGCACAGCAATGCCCATCTTAGAAATAGCAGCCCCTTACTACTAAAATCTAACTCTGAGTTCTTGCCGGGTGCAGCCCCCGTCTACTAATCCCTATTCCCTAGCCTAATCCCTACCCCGTAATGGGCGTGCGCCCACTACGGAGTTATAAGCACTACGAGCATTTGCGTGGCGGTCGTTCCGGTATTTACGACGGATTTTTTCGTGTCCGGCCCGCAGTGATATGAATCGCCGGCGTAGAGAGTCGTTTTGACTTCGTTATCGGTTCCGACTTCGCTTTCAAGATACATCTGGCCTTCTATGATATAATATATCGATTCTTTTGGATTTGAGCCGTACTCGCATCCCCCGCCGGGCAGGAAGTGACTCAACCCCATTGTGATCCCGCCCGAGTTGACGTCGCCCGGATCGTGCAGTCGCGTCGTAAGTACATCAAAGTGGCCCGGTGCAACATACTTGTACGCTTGATCTTTCTTTGTGATTTTATAGCTCATTTTCATTCGCCTTTCTATGTTTTTATAGAATCCGAAAAGTATTTTAGCACTTTCATAATTAAAATTCAAGTGCTGCTTTTATGTAATCTTCCGGATTGTTTATATTCATGATAATCTTGTCATTCCACGGTCCGCCGAGCTCAAGCGGATCGACATAGCGCGTGTACGCGGCCAAAATGATTTCCGACATGCGAAAGTCGCCGGAACTTATCGCTTCTTCACATCGCTGAAGAAGCGTTTTTCGATAATAACCGAACAACGGTTCCAACCTGCCGTCCGGAAGTCTGACAACAGAAATTTCACAAGCCCCGCAGAGCTCCGTTATACGTTTTGCGGCACGGGGGCAGCTATACGGCAGATCTCCGGCAAGAAGAAACACACCGTCGCCCGGCAGGCATGTCAGAGCCGCATGCAGACCGGAAAGCGGCCCCGAGCCCGGTTTAATATCGACGATCTCACTTACGCCGGCTATTTGATACTTACCGGCTTCCGCAACGCTTATATAAACATGCTCAAACACCTCGCTGAACCGGCTCACGGCTGACTCAAGCATAGTTTGCCCACCCAGCGGCATTTCCAGTTTATCACGTCCCATCCTCCGGCTCCTGCCCCCCGCAAGGATCACGACGTTACTGTTTACGCTCTTGCTTACAGAGTTCATATAGGCTGAGACCTCCCCTATTTGACAATACCCAGTATTTCAGAGTATAATGCAGTCTGATAAAAATTGCAAAGGAAAAATACCATAGAGAATCATTCAGGTTTAATGTATGAAAAAAAACAAAAGTGACCGGATCGAATTGATCGATGCGTTGCGCGGTTTTGCGGTGGTACTTATGGTCATACACCATCTGCTGTATAATCTCGTTGAGTTTTTAAATGCTCCCGTATGGTTTTTTTCCAATCCTGTTTTTGACGTTCTGCATTACATATTTGCGGGTTTGTTTATTTTTCTGTCAGGCGTGTCGTCGCGGTTTTCCCGCGGCAATATCAGGCGAGGGCTGATAGTTATTGCCATCGCCGCCGGGATATCGCTTGTAACGTATTTTATGCGGATGCCTATTTGGTTCGGCATATTACATCTGCTGGGAACGTCAATGTTGTTTTACGGGCTGACGAGTAAGTTTTGGGGTCTTATTCCCAAGAAGGCGGCGCCGGTCATATATATAACCGCGATCGTCGCGGGGGTGCTCGCGACGACGTATATCAAGCTGAGCCCGGAAAGACTCCGCGTGTTCGTATGGATACTCGGCTGGAGGCAGCCCGGTCTTGTAAGTTATGACTATTTCCCTATCCTGCCCTGGCTTTTTGTGTTCCTTCTCGGCTCCTGGGCCGGCCTCTATATTCTGGAAAGAAAACTCCCCGCCCGCTTCTACGAGATAAAAGTCCCGATCTTCCCGAAAATAGGCAGAAAAGCGCTGATAATATACGTCCTGCACCAACCAATTTTATATCCTCTGGTACTGGGCATAAGATATCTCATAAACCCCAAATAATATTCTTGCACGATTCGCCATATTATGGTATCATTTCCGCATTCCGGGGGGCACAAGCGCCCAGGGATTAGGGATCAGGGACTAGATCAGGGACTAGGGATTAGTCCGATGGCAATGTAATTCTGCATTCTGCATTAATAAAGCCCCGGAGGTTTTCAAATGATAAATATTGCTGTGCTTGGCTTTGGAGTTGTCGGCTCCGGAACAGTCGAGGTCATTGACAAAAACACCGAGAGGATCGCCAAAAATGCCGGTCAGGATATACGGGTTAAGTATATCCTGGACATAAGGGAGTTCCCGGCCGGCCGGTACTCAAGCTTGTTCGTTGAGGATTTTGAAACGATCTTAAACGATCCGGAGATAGCGATCATTGTCGAGACTATCGGCGGGGTCGGCGCGGCTTACGACTACACCCTGCGCAGCTTGGAGGCGGGAAAGAGCGTAGTCACCTCAAATAAAGAACTGGTCGCGATGCATGGATACGAGCTGCTGGACCTTGCAGGAAAAAAAGGCGTCAACTATCTGTTTGAAGCGAGCGTTGGCGGCGGTATACCCGTGATCAGGCCGATAGCCCAGTGTATGGCTGCGAATAATATAAGCGAGATATACGGAATTCTCAACGGAACCACGAATTATATTTTATCCGAAATGGTCAAAAACGGTGCGGAGTTTAATGATGCGCTTAAGGACGCGCAAAAGAAAGGATACGCAGAGTCAGATCCTACAGCAGACATAGAAGGTCATGACACATGCCGGAAAGTGTGTATCCTCTCGTCTCTGGCCTTTGGCAGACATATCTTCCCAAGCCAGGTCCCGACAGAGGGTATCACTGGCGTAACTATGGAAGATATGGGATTTGCGGCCGCTTTGGGATACAAAATAAAACTGCTGGGCCGCTCCCGCGCAGTCGGCGACAAGGTCGCCGCATATGTCGCGCCTCATCTTATAAGCACGGAAAATCTGCTTGCCGGTATCGACGGCGTGTTAAACGGCGTTGTGGTCCGCGGCAACGCTGTGGGTAATGTGATGTTCCACGGCGCCGGCGCGGGTAAAATGCCGACCGCCAGCGCAGTAGCGGCGGATGTTGTTGACGCGGCAAAGCACCTGCACGCGAGGAAACTCATTAGCTGGGCTGCCGGCGGCCCGGACATAGCGGAGGATCCCATGTATTTGGAATCGGCATGGTATATAAGGACCGGCGCCGCAAGAGAGAAGGTAGAGCGCGAGTTTGGCAGCGTAACATTCGCCGGGCCTGCAGGCAGCCCGGGGACCGCATTCAAGACAGCGGTAATAAGCGGAAAAAAGGTTAAAGAACTGATAGCCCGCGGCATCCCCGCACTATCATTATTCCGCGTACTCGGAGATCATTAGGAGGATAACAAGTGGCATTGATTGTTATGAAATTTGGCGGGACCTCGGTTGCGGACGCGGAGAGGGTGGAGCGTGTAGCATGGACCATCGCCGAAACATACACAGAAGGCAACGATGTGGTCGTTGTGCTTTCGGCGCAGGGCAGCATGACGGACGACCTCATCGAGAAAGCAAAAGAGATAAACCCGGACCCGTCAAAACGAGAGATGGACGTCCTTCTGTCGACGGGAGAGCAAATATCGATCGCGCTGATGTCTATGGCTCTGGAGAAGATAGGGCTGCCGGCAGTGTCGCTGACCGGATGGCAGATCGGTATGCAAACGAACTCAGACTACGGAAACGCCCGGGTAAAAAAAGTTTCATGCGAGCGTATCAAAACGGAACTGGACCGCCGGCGAATAGTTCTTGTCGCCGGCTTTCAGGGAGTCAACAAATATGACGATATAACGACGCTCGGCCGAGGCGGTTCCGACACCACAGCCGTCGCCATAGCCGCCGCGCTGCATGCGGATCTGTGCAAAATATTTACCGACGTTGAAGGCGTCTATACCAGCGATCCAAATAAAATCCCAAACGCGAGAAAATTGGAAGAAATAACATATGACGAGATGCTTGAGCTTTCGTCGCTCGGCGCTCAGGTGTTGCATAACCGTTCCGTGGAGATGGCAAAAAGATACGGCGTCGACATGGAAGTCCTTTCCAGTTTTGTAAGAAAACCCGGCACAAAAGTCAAGGAGGTAACAAAAGTGGAGCAATCTAAAATTGCAGGCGTCGCAAAAGACGCGAAAATCGCGCGGATCGCGCTTGTGGGGCTTCAGGATGAGCCCGGGGTCGCGTTTAAAATATTCCGGGTGCTTGCTAAAGCGAAAATAAACGTAGATATCATTCTGCAGTCCATCGGCCGTGATAACTCAAAAGACATAAGCTTTACCGTCTCAAAAAACGACATGGATATGGCGACAAAGCTTCTTGAGGAGAGTAAAGAAACGCTGGGATTCAGCTCTATCAGCGTAACTGATAAGATCGCAAAGGTGAGCATCGTGGGCGCCAGTATGATGTCGGCCTCCGGTGTCGCGGCGATGATGTTCGAGGCCCTGTTTGACGCTAAGATAAATATAGGGATGATCTCAACCAGCGAGATAAAAATCTCTGTTTTGGTCGATGAAAAAGACGGCGACCGCGCCGTAGAAGCTATACATGCAAAGTTTTTCGAGAGTCAGTAAAGTCGGTAAAAAGTCAGAAAAAACTTGAATATTTCGAGTTTATTGTGTATAATGACCTATAAGGCGCAGTGGGCGTTGGTAATAATGCTCATATGACCGCCTGTCAGAAAAAGTAACTTAAGGAGGTAACAAAAATGAAAAAGAACACAACGCGTTTCCTTGCGATTGCGCTCGCGCTCGTAATGGCGCTGGGCGTCCTCGCGGCCTGCAGCAATGACCAGCCTGCGGTTGATCCCGCAGCGCCCAATACGCCAACCTCGCCGGGGACGCCGAATTCGCCCGCTCCGCCCCCGCCGCCCCCGCCGGGAGAAGAACAGATCCTGCGTTTCGGAACGACAGGCGTTGACGGCAGGTTTGCGCCTATCATGTCCAACAACATTTATGATGCTTATGTTTCGCAGCTTGTTTTTGAACCACTTGCCTACAACAATGCGGAGGGCGCTTTTGTTCCCATTCTCGCCGACTGGACCGTTTCCGCCGACGCTCTGACCTATACTTTCACCCTGAAAGACGGCATTACGTTCAGTGACGGGACTCCGCTCACAACAGCGGACGTCGCCTTCACTTACAGGAGCATGTCGCATCCGGACTATGACGGTCCGCGCTCTTATGTCGTCGCCGATATGCTCGGCTACGACGAGTTTAGAGCCGGCTCGACCACCAATTTCCCCGGCGTCCGTATAGTTGACGCGAAAGTTATCGAGTTCACCTTTAAAGACGGCACAGCAAGCCCCGCCAACATCCAGAGCTTCATTTACGGCATAATGCCGGAGCATATTTTTGCTTTCAACAGTTGGAACGATTTTCTGGACATGAACTCCAGTCCCCTCGGCTCAGGTAAGTTCGTGCTTGATGATTACAGGCCCATGGAATATGTACGGCTTTCAAAAAACCCCAACTATTGGAATCCTGCCGACGCGCCTAAAATAGACGGCGTCCTCATGCTCGACGTCCCCGAGGAAAGCTTGCAAAATGCGTTCCTCTCAGGGCAGATCGACCTTGCGCAGCCGGCCACCACAATTGATAACTACAACGATTTCAGCGCTATGAGCATCGCTCAGCCGCTGGTGCATTTAGACAACGGCTACCAGTTTATGTGCTTTAACACCTTGCGGCCGCAGCTCAGCGACGTGCGTGTGCGTCAGGCGCTTATGTATTCCCTTCCCAGACAGGCTTATGTAGACATCATGCTCGGTCCGCTCGGCTCTGTCGGCCTGGCACCGATTTCCCCCGCTTCCTGGGCGTTCCCGGATTCCGGCATGAATGATTACGCGCTTGATTTGGCAAAAGCGGAAGAACTGTTTGCCGAAGCCGGCTGGGTCAAAGGCTCCGACGGCGTATTAGCCAAGGACGGCGTGAGAATGGCGATCAGTTGGCTCGTCTATACCGACGCACCGTGGCCGGGCATCCTCTCGGAACTGGCTTTCGACTCATGGCGGCAGGTGGGCGTTGAACTCAATATAGAAATAATGGACTTCAATACAGTCTCTTCACGGACGATGGAACCTCCCCCCGAGGATAAGGACTTTGACATCTACACCATGGGATTCAGCCTGTCGATCGACCCAGATCCCTCCGGCGCTCTGTTTGACTACGACGCGTATGTAGAGGGCGGCTTTAACGCTTCGGGTTATTACAACGAAAGAGCTCAGGAACTCATACGCCTAGGCAAGACCGAGTTTGATCAGGCCCGGCGTACCGCGATATACCACGAGTGGGCGCAGCTCATGAATGAAGAGATCCCCACCGTCATCGTCGCGTACCGCTACATGCTTTGGGCCGTCAGCAACCGCGTACAGGGCCTGGGCATAGACGTGTACTGGGACTGGACTCAGGATATCAGCAATATTACGCTCAGTTAACCAGGTGTACTCTTATCAGCGCCGGGGACCCATCCCCGGCGCTGTGCGATTAATGACTCCACGACTAATCCCTAGTCCCTAGTCCCTAGTCCCTAGTCCCTGGTCCCTAGTCCTTACTCCCAAGGAGGTACACTTATGAGAGCATACCTCATACGAAGATTACTTCAGATTATCCCGGTTTTTTTAGGGATACTTATTTTGATCTTTCTTATCATTGAGCTTAGTCCCGGCGGTCCGACCGGCAACTATATGGATCCGCGGATGACGGCTGCGCAGAAGGCGGATCTGGCGGAGAGGTTCGGGCTTAACGATCCTGTGCATATACGCTTTATCAAGTGGACAACAAACGCCCTTCAGGGCGATTTCGGCCGCTCTATCCGATACCAGCGCCCCGTTATCGACGTTATACGGACTATGATCGGTCCAACCTTGGCGCTCAGCTCACTGTCGCTGCTGTTTGCAATGATCGTTGGCATACCGGCAGGGATCATCAGCGCGACCAGACAGTACACGATCGCGGATAATTCGCTCACCATTCTATCCCTTTTTGGCATATGTATGCCGGCATTTTTCTTTGGGCTGATACTGCTCAACATCTTTTCCGCGAATCTGGGGTGGTTCCCCTTGTTCGGACTGGTAGATCCCGCGTACAGGCCGCCTAATGCGTTTGCCATGCTTGTGCACAGGCTGCATCATCTTGTCCTCCCGGTAGTCGTGTTGGGGCTTAACTCAACAGCGACATTTATGCGCTACACACGCTCCAGTATGCTCGAGGTCATAAAGTCTGATTACATCCGCACCGCGAGAGCGAAAGGCCTCACCGAGAAAGTCGTGATCTACCGCCATGCTTTCCGCAACGCAATGATACCCATTATAACGCTGCTCGGATTCTGGATACCCGGTCTGCTTTCGGGCGCTGTTTTAACGGAGAGCATTTTCGGGCTGCCCGGGCTTGGCAAGATCGCCGTTGACGCCGTGGGCTACCGCGATTATCCGATTATTTTGGCCGTATCAACAATGCTGGCCATGCTGACGCTGCTCAGCACGATAATTACCGATATTTTCTACGCGGTTGCCGATCCGCGGATCAGATATGATTAGGGGGGCGACGACATGGATAATGCAGCGTTAAAGAATGAAAACGTAGGGATCGGCGCGGAAAATGAGCGCTCGTATTGGGGCAGCGTGTTTTTACGGCTCAAAAAGAATAAGATAGCTATGATCGGAGCGGTCATGCTGATCGTGGTGGTTTTGAGCTGCGTTATCGTCCCCATGGTCTCACCCTACGAGATTTTTTCCACAGATATCAGCAAAAGTGATATGCCCCCGAGTTTAGAGCATCCCTTTGGCACAGACCAGATAGGCAGGGACATGTTCACACGATTTTTCTATGCCGGTCGCATCTCTCTCGGACTCGCGCTGGTCGTTACCGTACTGCAGTGTGTGGTTGGAGTTATCCTCGGCGGAATAGCCGGCTTTTACAGAAGATTTGCCGACACTATTATAATGCGGTTATGCGAGATTTTTTTGAGTCTGCCGTTTTTGATGATGTGTATCACGATCGTCGCATTATTCGGCAACAGCATTCGCAACCTTGTTTTCGTACTCGTTCTGCTCAGTTGGCCCAGCATAACCCGCGTCGTCCGCGGACAGATACTTACTTTACGTGAGATGGAATATATGCGGGCTTGCGAAGCGCTGGGCATCAGCGATTTCAAGCGAATATTCCGTCACCTGCTGCCAAACGTACTTGCCTATGTCATCGTATACGCCACCTTGAACATGGCCTCCGTCATACTCACCGAGACCGCTCTGTCATTTCTCGGGCTTGGCATTTCTCCGCCGACCCCCACATGGGGGAATATGATACAAGCCGCCCGCAGCAACACCATCCTGCAGCAGCGGACATGGTACTGGATACCGCCGGGACTCGGAATTTTTATCTCTGTTATGTGCTTTAATCTGGTCGGCGACGGTATGCGCGATGCGATCGACCCGAAAATGAGACGATAGGTGGTGTGAAATGAGTATGTTTAATAATGATATCCTGCTGGACGTCAGAGGGCTGAAGACATATTTCCGTACGGAAAGAGGGCTTTTGCGAGCCGTAGATGAAGCGAGTTTTTATGTAAACCGCGGCGAGACACTCGGCATCGTTGGTGAATCCGGCTGCGGCAAGAGCATATCCTGCATGTCTGTTACGCGTATTGTGGAATCACCTCCGGGCACATACGAAGGCGGCGAGATAATCTTCGACGGCAGGACGCTGCTTCGCATAAACGACAACGAAAAACACATGATATCCGAAAAGGAAATGCGCGATATTCGCGGCAATGAGATTTCATATATATTTCAGGAACCCATGACCTCGCTCAACCCGGTGTTCAAAGTCGGCAGGCAGCTAAGCGAGCCGCTAATCGTCCACCGGGGCATGTCCAAAAAACAGGCGCTTGAAGAGAGCATCCGTATGCTTGACCTTGTCCACATCCCGAATGCCGAACGTGTCGTGAACGAATACCCGTTTTCACTGTCGGGCGGAATGCGCCAGCGCGCGATGATCGCTATGGCGCTGGTATGTCAGCCGAAACTCCTGATTGCCGACGAACCTACGACAGCGCTTGACGTCACCATCCAGGCGCAAGTGCTTGATTTGATCAATGAACTCAAATATCAGACGAACGCCTCGGTCATATTCATCACGCATGACCTGAGCGTCATAGCCGATATGAGTGACCGCGTCGTTGTTATGTACGCAGGTAAGATCGTTGAAACCGCTCCTGTTGATTTGCTTTTCATCGAGCCGAAACATCCCTACACACAAGGGCTTATAGCATCCAGGCCCGATTCGAGCTCGCCGGGAGAAAGGCTGCGGGTCATACCCGGCAATGTGCCTGACATGACGGCGCGCCCGGAAGGATGCCCGTTTAATCCGCGCTGTGACAAGGCTTTGGATATCTGCCGCAGAGAGTTTCCGCCGCTAAGCGAGTTTTCACACCAACACAGCGCGTGCTGCTGGCTTTATAACAATGAGGAGGGCGCGAGATGAATCAGTTTGTAAATTCGGGAGCCGGCGCGCCAACTCCGGCGGAAGACAGAGCCTTTCTGGAAGTCCGAAATCTGGTAAAGTATTATCCCATACAAGCCGGGGTGATGAAGAAAACCGTCGGTCACGTCAAAGCCTTAGACGGAGTCTCTTTTTCCATAGGGCGCGGTAAGACCATGGGCCTCGTAGGAGAATCAGGCTGCGGCAAATCTACCGCCGGACTGACCATGCTCCGCCTGATCCCCGCGACAAGCGGCGATGTTTTTCTCGACGGCGATGATGTATTCGCCGCCGACAAAAAAAAGCTGACAAGCCTGCGCACAAAAATGCAGATCGTTTTTCAGGATCCCTACAGTTCGCTCAACCCGCGGCTTCCCGTATGGCAGATCGTCGGCGAGGCGATGCTTCAGCACAAGATCGTCGGCAATAAACGTGAATTGAGCGAGCGCGTCATAGATATTATAGGTAAATGCGGACTGCTTCCCGAACAGGCCTCGCGTTATCCGCACCAGTTTTCAGGCGGTCAGCGTCAGCGCATCTGTATCGCGCGGGCGCTTGCCGTGGGTCCCCGGTTTGTGGTGTGTGACGAGGCGGTTTCCGCGCTGGACGTGTCCATTCAGTCGCAGATAATCAATCTGCTCAAAGACTTACAGGACGAGTTTGGACTGACCTATCTGTTTATCTCCCATGACCTTGCCGTCGTCAAGTTCATCAGCGACGATGTGGGCGTCATGTATCTGGGGCAAATGGTGGAGTACGGCAGCAAGGAGCAGATTTTTGACGATCCTCTGCACCCATACACTCAAGCTTTGCTGTCCGCCGCGCTAACGATCGAGAATAAAACATGGGGCACCAGAAAAAAGCGCGCCGTAATAGAAGGCGACGTTCCATCCCCGGCAAATCCCCCGCCGGGATGCCGCTTCCACACCAGATGTCCTAAAGCGGATGACTATTGCAAACAAGCTGTACCGGTAAGTAAAGAAGCCGAGTCCGGTCACTTTGTGATGTGTCATAAAGTAGGGATTAGGGATTAGTGGGACGAGGGATACAATTATGTTTTTTATCAGGGATCGTGTGGATGAAGATCTTGAGCGTATCAGAAAGGCAAATCTGGAAACACCGGAGCACGAGGATTCCGGAGATCAAACGAGTCAAAAAAGCAAAGACGTTATCAGTGATGATTTAAAAGTCGGACCCAAAGACATTTTTGCCATGATAATTGCCGTATTCAGCCTGATACTGCCTGTTCTGGTGGTTATTATTGTGGTGACGGGACTTTTCCTGCTCTGGTTTCTGCGATGAATTTGCTTTACGCTCTTTTCACGGTGTAAATATTATGATATAATAACCGCAGTTTCAACATCTAAGTCGTGAATGCGGTTATTATTATGTGTATTTTGCATTTGAAATGAATAAATCATTGGAGTTGCCGGCAGGTATGATTAAAATTTTTAAGTTTGGCGAGTTTAATGCGGAGAGGCAGGCGGTGAGCGCGGTTCCGGCGAAGATCACCGCAGTTGTAGCGGGAATAATCGCGGATGTGGCGAGCAGGGGCGACGCCGCGCTGCGCGAATACTCCATGCAGTTTGACGGGTGCGTCCCGGACGCGTTTGAGGTATCCCGCGCGGAACTGGAAGCTGCTGTCAAGTCTGTGGATCCTGATTTTATCGGCACGATGGAACGCGCGGCGGAAAATATAAAGCAGTTCCACCGCTGTCAGATACGTCAGGGTTTTGTTTTGACCCCGGGCGCAGGCGTCGTTCTCGGCCAGCGGATATTGCCGCTTGGCCGCGTTGGTCTGTACATTCCGGGCGGTACTGCGGCATATCCGTCTTCTGTGCTGATGAATTGTATCCCGGCGAAGCTCGCCGGCGTTGGCGAAATAATTATTGCGACGCCGCCCTCAAAGGAAGGCGGCATTGACGCAGGCATACTCGCCGCGGCAAAAGTCGCCGGCGCGGACAGGGTTTTTAAGATCGGCGGTGCTCAGGCGATAGCGGCTATGGCATATGGAACGGAGACTGTTCCCCGGGTAGACAAGATCACCGGTCCCGGCAACATGTACGTAGCGGAAGCGAAAAGACAGGTTTTTGGCATAGTGGGCATTGATATGATAGCGGGTCCGAGCGATGTCGTTATCATAGCCGACGATAGGGCCGATCCCGAGCTCATCGCCGCAGATATGCTGTCACAATGCGAGCACGGCGCAGACTCGCCCGCAGTGCTAATAACAGACAGCGCCCGGTTGGCCGGTAAGGTCAGCGAGGAAATTGAGCTGCAGCTACAAAATCTCCCGCGCGGTAAAATCGCCCGGTCGGCAGTTGACAATCAAGGAAAAATAATCATATCCCACTCGATAGAACATGCCTTTGAGATATCAAACGAACTAGCGCCGGAACATCTTGAAATTTTCCTTGACGAGCCGTTTGCATATTTAGACAGAGTGACAAATGCCGGCTCGGTGTTCCTCGGCTGTAATACCCCGGAAGCCGTCGGCGATTATTACGCCGGGCCAAACCATACGCTCCCGACTTCCGGCACGGCAAGGTTTTCCTCCCCTCTGTCGGTAGATGATTTTATAAAAAAATCATCATTCACATACTACACGGCGGAAGCGCTTCGCCGTGCCGGGGATGACATCATCCGCTTTGCCGAAAAAGAAGGCCTGACAGCGCACGGGGAGTCGGTACGGGTGCGAATTCGGAATTCGGAATGCGGAATTCGGAATGCAGAATGACGTTGCTAACCGACTAATCACTATTCATTATTCACTGCGGCTTGACCGCACCGGGAGGACGATTTGAGTAGATTTTTGTCAAGCCGCTTTGCCGCTTTGGAGGTTTATGTGCCGGGGGAGCAACCTTTCGGGATGGAGTATATCAAGCTGAATACGAATGAGTCGCCGTTTCCGCCGCCGCCGGGGGTTATAGGCGCTGTGAGCGGGGAGGAGCTTGAAAAGCTCCGGCTCTATCCCGATCCGGACGGAACAAGTCTTATTAATAAGCTGGCGGAATTTCACGGCGTCGGGCCTGAAAATCTGATAATAGGTAACGGCTCTGACGAACTTTTGGCGTTTGCGTTTCTGGCGTTCTGTGATTCGGATCGCCGCGTTTGTTTCCCTGACGTCACTTACGGGTTTTATCCCGTGTACGCGGATCTGTACGGTATCCCATATACGCAGATCCCACTCAAAGATGATTTCACGATAGACCCGGCCGGATACTTTGATGCCGGATGTAATATCATAATTGCCAATCCCAACGCGCCTACAGGCATCGCGCTTGGGATAAATGAAATAGAAGCGATTATACAAAGCAACCCCGACTATGTCGTACTCATCGACGAGGCCTACGTAGATTTCGGCGCGGAGTCCGCTGTGCCGCTTACGCGTAAATACGATAATCTAATCGTTATGCAAACATTTTCAAAATCCCGATCTATGGCGGGCGCTCGGTTGGCTTACGCTATCGGCCCCGCGCCGCTGATAGAAGATTTGAGAAAAATGAAGTACTCCTTCAACCCGTATAACGTAAACCGATTGAGTCAGATACTGGGCATGGCGGCGATCGATGAGGAGCCCCGCTACAGGGAAAAACGCAATGAGATAATAAAAGCGCGCGGGTATACGGAACGGGAGCTTCTCAAACTCGGCTTTGAGATGACGGACTCAAAGGCAAACTTCGTTTTCGCGCGGCATCCGGACTTTAGCGGCTTCGATCTGTACTCAGCGCTCAAAGAGCGCGGCATACTCGTGCGTCACTTCAATAAGCCGCGCACTTCAGATCATCTCAGGATCACAATAGGAACAAAAGAACAAATGGAAACGCTTATTTGTACACTTGAGATTGTTATGCAGAAGGCGGATTAAATGCATAATGCATAATTACGTTGCCATCGGACTAATCCCTGATCCCTAATCCCCGGGCGCTTTCGCCCCCCAGAAAGGAGAAATTAATGAGAAATAGTGAGGTAAGGCGGTCTACGGCGGAGACTGATATTGTGTTGTCGCTTGAGCTTGACGGGACGGGGAAGAGCGCTGTTGATTCGGGTATCGGGTTTTTGGATCATATGCTGGTTCTTTTCGCGCGGCACGGCTTGTTTGATATCAATCTTGTCTGTAAGGGTGATACTCATGTGGATGGACACCATTCTGCGGAGGATATAGGGATATGCCTTGGTGAGGCCTTTGCCGCCGCGCTTGGCGAGGCTCGCGGAATTTTCCGTTACGGCGACGTTATTTTGCCTATGGATGAGGCGCTTGTGATGTGCGCAGTGGATATATCGGGAAGGGGGCATCTCGGCTTCGATATAAAACTGCCCGGTGAAGCGGCCGGCGCTTTCGACGGCGAACTTTTGGAAGAGTTTTTGCTGGCGCTGACAAGAAAATCCGGGATAACCGTCCATATCCGCCTGCTTGAAGGGAAGAACACGCACCATATAATCGAAGCCTGCTTCAAAGCCCTCGCCCGCGCGCTCCGCACCGCAGTAAAGATAGACGATAAACAAAACGGCGAGATCCCGTCGACAAAGGGTAAGCTGCTGTAAACCAAGTTGTCGGAAGAAACAGTCACTTTTACAGAAAATAATTATTCATTTAGGAGGAAAAGTAAATATGCCAGATGAAATTTCCGTTGTCGATTCCCTAGGTTTGTCGGTGCTCGGTATTGTTATTGTGTTTGCTGTGCTTGCATTCCTGATGGCCTTGCTCTATTTGATGCCGGTCGTTTTAAAGGCGTTTAAGGGCAAGTCCGCCGGAGACGTCCGCCCGGCGCCGGGTGGTGTGAAGTCGCCTCAGGCGGAACCTTCCCCCGCTGCCGCTGCGCAGCCTGCCGAAACCGGGCCGGAACCGGCGCCCGATAATCAATTAAAACCCGCTGAAGAAGTTGCCGCCGCGCCTGAATCGATTTCCGAAAGCGCATTGCCTAAGAATTACAAGATACTTTTAGCAGGCGTCGAATATGATGTGGAAACCGAGATCAGCGCGCAAAAGGCGCCTAAGACCGTCAGCGCTCCCGCGCCGGCTGCGGCCCCGTCCGGCGCCGTACCCTCAAATCCGCAAAAAGGCGGATCTGCGGGAGCAGGCCACAAAAAGTTCAAGATCATCCTAAACGGTGTTGAGTATGATGTGGACTCTGAATTAGATATGGGTTAAGGAGGGAAGATTAGAGATGATTATTGATACTTTACAAAATCTGTGGCGGACTTCCGGATTTTCGAATTTTGAGGATCCTCGCCAGATCATAATGGTAGTATTAGCCTGTGTGCTTTTGTACCTTGGCATCGTACGCAAGTTTGAGCCGCTTCTCCTTGTTGGCATCGCGTTTGGTATGCTGCTGACAAATCTTCCCATTTCCGGTGTTTTCACTCCTTCGCTCTGGGAAGCCCCTGTTAACTACGGCGATGTGGTGCGAACCGGCGGACTGCTTGATCTTCTTTACATCGGCGTAAAATCCGGTCTGTACCCGTCCCTCATTTTCATGGGGGTCGGCGCCATGACGGACTTTGGCCCGATGATGTCAAACCCCCGATCCATGCTTCTCGGAGCGGCGGCGCAGTTCGGCATCTACTGTGCGCTCATACTTGCTGTAGCATTCGGTTTTTCGGGAACTGAAGCCGCGTCTATCTCCATTATCGGCGGTGCCGACGGCCCCACCGCCATCTGGCTTACAACCCAACTGGCCCCCCACAAGCTTGGCCCGATCGCGCTGGCGGCTTACTCATACATGGCGCTGGTTCCGCTTATCCAGCCTCCGATAATGCGCGCGCTTACGACAAAAAAAGAGCGCGAGGTCAAGATGGAGCAGTCCCGCATTGTAACAAAACGTGAAAAAATACTTTTCCCGATAGTCGTTACGATAGTCACCGTATTCATACTCCCGTCGGTCGCCCCGCTTATCGGCGCTTTGATGCTCGGCAACCTGTTTAGGGAATGCGGCGTGGTGGACAGGCTCAGCGACACGGCTCAGAACGCGCTTATGAACACTGTCGTCATCTTCCTGTCGGTATCCATTGGCGCGACGACCGTCTATCACACCTTTTTGACCAGGGATACGATTCTTATCGTGATTTTGGGTCTTTTAGCGTTTGCGTTCTCTACCGTGGGCGGCGTTCTGCTCGGCAAACTTATGTACAAAATGACCGGCGGTAAGATAAACCCGCTTATCGGCTCTGCGGGTGTGTCCGCCGTACCGATGGCGGCAAGGGTCTCCCAGAAAGAGGGCCAGCGCGCCAATCCCTCAAACTTTCTGCTGATGCACGCCATGGGTCCCAATGTCGCAGGCGTGATCGGCTCGGCCGTAGCGGCCGGCTTTCTCCTTGCGGTTTTCGGCTCGATTTGATAGTGTAAAATGGAGGTAATACTTGTGACAGAAACAACTAACGGTACATGCTGTCAAGTTCACGGTCAACTGGGAGAGATAGACGCATTTATCGATCAATTGGCACTGCATGACGGTCTGGAGGGAAAACTCATCGCAATTTTGCACAAAGCGCAGGATATCGTCGGTTATTTACCGGAAGCGGTGCAGACGCATATAGCTCACCGCCTTTCAATTCCGCCGGCAAAAGTTTACGGTGTAGTTTCGTTCTACTCTTATTTCAGTATGAACCAGAAAGGAAAGTATGCGGTAGACGTTTGTATGGGAACCGCTTGCTTTGTTGTGGGCGCAAATAAGATATTAGATGAGTTTAAGATCGCCTTGGGCATCGACGCCGGGCATACCACTCCCGACGGTTTATTCTCCCTAAACTCGCTGCGATGCGTCGGCGCTTGCGGGCTTGCCCCCGTTGTAGTCGTAAACGGGAAAATGTACGGCAAGGTTACGCAGCAGAAGGTATATGAAATCATAGAAGAATGCATGAGGGAGGAAATCGGCTTATGAGTATGATAACATCTTTGCAGCAGCTTAGTGAGCTAAAAGAAAAATACGCGGCTGAGATTTTACTCAGGAGCACGCCGGAAACGCCCGTTGTTTCGACAGAAACGCCGGTATCAGGCGCAAAAAAGCATATCCTGGTCTGCTATGATACGGGCTGCGTCGCGGCTGAAGGCAGCTTGATCTACGATAATCTTGCTTCAGAGCTTACAAGCAAAGGCTTGGAAAAAGATGTAGAAATCGTCAAAACAGGTTGCTTTGGCTTTTGCGAGCAAGGCCCGTGCCTCAAGGTCATGCCGGACGATGTTTCCTACACGAAAGTCAACTCCGCAGATATAGCTGAGATCATATCCTCGCACTTTTTAGAAGATAAGCCGGTCGAGCGGTTATTCTATATCGATCCTGAAACCGGCGCTTCCATATCGAAGCAAAGCGAGATCCCTTTTTACAGCGGACAGGTCCGTATAGCGCTGCGTAATGTCGGCCTTATTGACGCCGCAAGTCTGGATGAGTACATAGCGCAGGACGGTTATAAAGCTCTCGGCAAAGTAATATTTGATATGACCCCTCAGGAGGTTTGCGACCTTATCAAAGAAAGCGGCCTTCGCGGGCGCGGCGGCGGAGGTTTTCCGACAGGCAGCAAATGGGAGACCACGCTAAGGGCGATAGGCGATAAGAAATACGTTATCTGTAACGCGGATGAAGGCGACCCGGGTGCTTTTATGGATCGCGCGATATTGTTCGGCGACCCGCACAGCGTCCTCGAAGCCATGGCTATCTGCGGCAAGGCGATAGGCGCGGATGAAGGCGTTATCTATGTAAGGGCGGAATATCCCAAGGAAGTAAAGCGATTGGTCGAAGCGATCAAAGCCGCCCGGTCACGCGGATTGTTGGGTGAGAACATCCTTGGCAGCGATTTCAGCTTTAAAATAACACTAACGCTTGGTGCGGGCGCGTTCGTCTGCGGGGAGTCAACCGCACTGCTCAACTCGGCGCAGGGTGAAAGGGGCGAACCGCGTAACAAACCGCCGCGCACCGCGGACAGGGGCTTATGGTATAAGCCAACGTCCTTAAACAACGTCGAGACATTCGCAAACGTACCCCCTATAATCAACAGAGGCGCAAGCTGGTTTAAGAGCATCGGCACCGAAGGTTCTCCGGGAACCAAAATATTCGTACTCGCAGGAAAGGTCAAAAACGTTGGTCTGGTTGAGGTTCCGATGGGCATCTCGCTGCGGGACATGATAGAAAAAGTTGGCGGCGGCACTAAGAGCGGCAGGAAAATCAAGGCAGTTCAGACCGGCGGCCCTTCCGGTGGATGCATTCCTGAACACAAACTGGACATAGCCGTGGATTTTGACACGCTCTACGACGCCGGCTCCATGATGGGTTCAGGCGGAGTAATCGTTCTCGATGAGGACGACTGCATGGTCAATCTCGCTAAGTTCTATATGGACTTTATCGTGGATGAGAGTTGCGGAAAATGCACTCCCTGCCGCATCGGCACAAAGCGCTTGCTTGAAATGCTCGAGAAGATAACGGACGGCAAAGGCGACGAGGTAGATCTGGACGTACTGGAATACCTTTCAAGAACTGTCGCCGCAACCTCACTGTGCGGTCTCGGGCAAAGCGCCCCAAACCCTGTCCTTTCCACACTTGAATACTTCAGAGAAGAATACATAGCGCATATCAGGGATAAAAAATGTCCTGCGGGCGTGTGCGCCAACATGGTTCGTTACACCATACTGGAAGCCAAATGTATCGGATGTACCGTCTGTGTAAGGGACTGTCCCGTATCCTGCATCTCAGGGGTGCGGAAAGAGGCGCACAAGATAGACCAGACTAAGTGCGTTAAATGCGGCGTGTGCGCAACAAAATGTAAGTTCGGCGCGATCATACGCGAATAGGAGGAAACGCATGAAAAGAATTGAAGACACTACCGTAAACATTACGATCAATAATATAAAGATCGCAGCCGAAAAAGGCGAAAGCATACTAGACGCAGCCGGAAAGGCAGGCATCAAGATACCTTCACTGTGTTACTTTGACATGCATAATCTGGGCATGCTCAACAGGCCGGCCAGTTGCCGCGTATGTATGGTCGAACAAGTGGGCGGCCGCAGAGGGCGGCTGGTGCCGGCATGCGCGACTTTCGTACACGAGGGTATGGTCGTCAACACAAACTCGAAAAAAGCGATCGACGCCCGCCGCACGATCGTCCAACTCCTGCTCTCAGACCACCCGGCCGACTGCCTTGCCTGCCCCAGAAATCTGACATGCGAACTTCAGTCTCTTGCTCATGATTTGGGGATCAGGGACGTCCGTTACGACGGAGAAAGGACCACTTTCCCCGTGGATAATTCCAGCTATTCCGTTAACAGGGATCTGATAAAATGCGTGCTTTGCAGGAGATGTGAAAACATGTGTACCAACGTACAAACTGTCGGGGTGTTGTCCGGCGTCAACAGGGGATTTCACACGATCGTGGGTACCGCTTTTAATAAGCCGCTGATAGACACACAATGCACATTTTGCGGACAGTGCGTGTCTGTCTGTCCGACCGGCGCACTGACGACCATAGGTGATACGCGCGAAGTGTGGAGCGTTCTCAATGACCCCGATAAATACGTCATAGTTCAAACCGCGCCCGCCATCCGCGCCGCTCTGGGTGAAATGTTTGATATACCGGCGGGCCGGCCTGTAACCGGAAAAATGGTAGCCGCTTTACGGCGGCTGGGATTTGATCAGGTGCTTGACACAAATTTCGCCGCAGACGTCACAGTTATGGAAGAGAGCACAGAGTTTATACACAGATTAAAAAATGGCGGAAAGCTGCCGCTTATAACGAGCTGCTGTCCCTCATGGGTCAAGTTTATTGAACATCAGTACCCGGATTTGATAGACTATCCCTCATCCTGCCGTTCCCCTCAGGAGACATTCGGAGCCCTTGCGAAAACATATCTGGCGGATAAGCTCGGTATTGATCCTGCAAAGATCGTGTGTGTTTCTATCATGCCGTGTCTGGCGAAAAAATATGAAGCTCACCGTGAGGAACTGAAAAGCGGTGATCATTTTAATGTTGATTATGTGCTGTCCACACGGGAACTAGGCCATATGATAAAAGAAGCGGGCATACAGTTTAACGATCTTCCCGACGAAAATTTCGACTCTATGATGGGCGAGTCCTCCGGCGCGGCCGTTATCTTCGGCGCGGCGGGTGGAATATTGGAAGCCGTACTCAGAACCGCATATGAGACTACGACAGGCAAACGGCTGGGTAAGATAGAGCTTGACGTCCTTCGCGGCTTCAGCAAGGGCATTAAAGAGGCGGTGATCGACCTTGGCGGAACTGACGTAAAAGTAGCTTCGGCAAATGAACTGAAAAACACCAGAAAACTGCTCGAAGACATTCGTGAAGGTAAATCGGAGTATCAACTGATCGAGATCACAGCCTGCCCGGGCGGCTGTATCGCAGGCGGCGGCCAGCCTTACCATTACGCAAGCGAAGAGATACTTAACAAGCGCCGCGAAGTGCTTTATAACGAAGACAAAGGCAGTTCGGTGCGCCGTTCCCATGAAAACCCGGACGTAAAGAGGCTCTATGAGGAGTTCCTCGAAAAACCCGGCAGCGAAAAATCGCACAGGCTCATCCACACAAAATATGTAAAACGTTCTGTTTAGGGGCGAAATATTGACAAATGAGTTTGAGATCGGGCCGATAAGGCCCCCGAGTGAGGCAGGCAGCCTTCTGCTGCGCATAACCCGGAACTGTCCGTGGAATAAATGCAAATTCTGCACCCTGTACAGAAAGCATAAGTTCAGCACACGGCCCATAGAAGATATTAAGACCGATATAGACAGGGTAGCGTTATACAGGGAAAACATCCTGAGCGGGGCTGTGAAAAGTCTTTCAGGGCTTACTGAAGAGACGGCGGAGAGGTATTTATACCTGATGCGCTGGATATCCGGCGGAGAAGAGTCTGTATTCCTGCAAGACGGGAATACCACAGTGCTCTCATTTGACAAACTGCGGGAGATCCTCGTTTATCTGCGTGAAAAACTGCCCAATATAAAGAGGGTAACGTCATACGGCAGAGCCGATTCACTTATCAAGTTCTCTGCGGAACAAATGACGGAGCTTAAGAAAGCGGGTCTGGATCGTATCCATTGCGGGTTTGAGACAGGTTCGGACAAGGTTCTTGCGCATATAAACAAGGGCTGCACAAAAGCGCAGGAGATCGAGGCGGGGCAAAAGGTCAAGGCCGCAGGAATAGAGCTTTCGGTGTATTATATGCCCGGAGTAGGCGGGAAAGACCTGTCGGATGATAACGCCGTCGAGACTGCGGACATGATAAGCAAAGTAAACCCGGATTTTGTCAGGATAAGAACGTTTGTCGATCAGGTAAAGACACAACTGCATGAAGAGATCGAGTCCGGCAGAATGATAGAGTGTACGGATATAGAAAAGATGCTTGAACTGAAAAAGATGATAACAAACATCAGCGGCGCGGACGGACATTTATACAGCGACCATATAATAAACCTGTTTGAAAGCGTAAACGGAAACATAAAAACAGACCGGGCAAAAATGCTGTCTGTTTTTGATGAATTTGAAAACCTTGATACTGCGGATCAGCGCAGATACCAAATTGCCCGCCGAATGGGCATGGTTGGTGCGCCATCACATTTATCGCTCCTAAACGCCGAACAGAAAGATACAATAGACTCATATCTCTCGCAGCTCAGCAGCGAAGAAGACTTCGAAGCCTTCCTGACAAGGCTGTTACGACGTTACGTGTAAGATTGAAATGGACGCATACATAATAGTAACCAACAATCCTTTGGCGGAGGCCGAGTATCCTCAAATAACGGAGTTTGTCAGTTCCTGCGCCGGAGACGTCCTTGTCAGGGTGCGCGACCGCATCCATATGGGCGCGAAGCTGATAAACCACCCTCTTTCAGGCGGCGTACTTCCGGGAATAAGTCCCTACAAAAGCCTTATCATATCAGCGCCCGGAAAAGGCGGCTCAAAAAAAACGGACCACACGTCGCTGCAACTTATCGAAAACGCGATCAGGCAGCACAAAGAAAACCCGTCGGGCTTTGAAGGATATGACAAAAGCACGCTGGAAGATTTTATGATAATAGATTTAGACATGTTAAACTCGGCGCTTAAACGCTAGTCAGACTACCACCACTTCAAGTGGTGGCTTGAAATTGGCCCTATAAGGGCCGGATTACATGCACGCCCTAAAGGGCGGTGTCGCAAACCGTCACTGTGGCTGCCTCTGAAGAGGCTAACTAATCTAGTCAGACTACCACCACTTCAAGTGGTGGCTTGAAATTGGCCCTATAAGGGCCGGATTACATGCACGCCCTAAAGGGCGGTGTCGCAAACCGTCACTGTGGCTGCCTCTGAAGAGGCTAACTAATCGCTCTGTCTTCTTGCCTGTCTTTTTCTTGTTGTTCTTTGATGTAATTCTTTATCGTTTCTTCATTTACATTGCCAATCGTGGCTACATAATATCCTCTCGCCCAAAAATGCCGATTAAACTTACTCCCCATGTCTGGATGTTTGTCGAAAATCATTAGTGCGGACTTCCCTTTTAGATACCCCATGAAATCCGATACACTCAGCTTTGGTGGAATACTCAATCCGAGATGTACATGGTCGGCGCATACCGCTCCTGCTACTATTTCTACTTTCTTGTATCCGCATAGCGTTCTCAATATCTCGCGGATATCTTCCTTTACCTTCCCATACATTGCTTTTCTCCGATATTTTGGGATAAACACTATATGGTACTGGCAACACCAGCGTGTGTGTGATAAACTGGAATCGTCCATTTGGATCGCCCCCTATGGTTTTGATTTCGGTTTGTGACACCGTCATCATTTTACCATATGGGGCGTTTTACTTCTTCACACCCGCTTCTGCTTGTTCAACTCTCCCCAGCATAGCTGGGGGTTTAATCAGATCAATTATTCAGTCTTCAAGAAACCCCGTCAGCGGTCCGGACGCTTCCGCTCCGTCTTTTAAAATACGCCCGGGTCCCGCCAGAAAAGCGGCCCGGCCTGCTTCTACCGCCAGTTTGAACGCATGCGCCATAGCGGTCACGTCGCCCGATGTGGCTATGGCAGTGTTAGCCATTACGGCGGCACAACCGATCTCCATCGCCTCGCAGGCTTGTGAGGGCCTGCCTATGCCGGCGTCTACTATGATCGGCAAATCTATCTCCTCGACAAGAATCTTGATAAAATCCCGCGTACGCAGGCCAAGGTTGCTTCCGATCGGTGCGCCCAGCGGCATTACAGCCGCCGCTCCGGCGTCGCGCATCCTCCGCGCTGTCGGCAGATCCGGGTACATATACGGCAACGCCGTAAAACCGTCTTTCACCAAAAGCTCGATCGCGCGCAGAGTGCCTATATTATCGGGCAGTAAATACTTGCTGTCATTAATTACCTCTATTTTTATCATGTCACCGCAGCCCAGTTCCCTTGAAAGCCGCGCAATACGCAAAGCCTCTTCCGCCGTCCTCGCTCCGGATGTGTTTGGCAGTAATGTGACGTTTTCAGGGATATAATCCAGAATGCTCTCATAGCCTTTAAGATTTGCGCGCCTTAACGCGAGCGTCACTATCTCCGCCCCGCCGGCTTCGATTGCCGCGCGAACAAGCTCCAGTGAAAACTTCCCCGACCCCAGAATAAAACGCGAAGTAAACTCGCGCCCGCCTATATTCAGCTTATCCGCCATTATCTCACCCATTCCACATTCCGAATTAATTCTGCATTCTGCATCCTGCATTAATCTATTCCGCATTCCGAATTCCGAATTCCGAATTAAAATATTCACCCTCCGCCGATGAATGCGACTATCTCCAAACGGTCGCTGTCACACAGCATCACCGTATCAAAAACGGATCGCGGTACGATCTCACCGTTTCTCTCAACGGCGACACGGTTGATATCATAATTTTCCCGCTCTAAAAACTCTTTCAGACAACATGCGTCTGTAAGCGATTTTTCCGCTCCGTTAACACACAAAACACCCGCTCCCCTTCAATACCGACATTTTCACAATTTTTTGAACTCCATAATAAATATCACCTTATTCTCATTAATTTTCTCGCAAGTCCAAACAATGGTTTGAGTGCGAATGTTTTCATCCTGCGCTTGACCTTTTTCAGTTCCTCCGGTATCGCTATTCCCTGCGGGCAAAGCGGCAGACATCTGCCGCATGAGTTACATTTTGACGCGTCGCTGCGTTGCGGTGTCATCAAACCGGCAATTTGAACATACTGAGAGAGTCCTGATACCAATCCCTGAGAGTAACTTTCATTATAGCATGCAAAACAGCCGGGAATATCAACCACTCTTGGGCATGGTATGCAGTAGCCACAAGCAGTACAAGGGTTTCTGACCGCTTCGTTCAGTGCTGCGACCGTATCTTTGTACGTTGCATGCTCCGCCTCGCTCAGCGTGTTTGGAACTGCTTTGGCTGCAACGTCGGAGTTCTCGACAAGCTGCTCTAAACTGCTCATCCCCGAGAGCGCCATCGTCACTTCCTGTTGATCCAGCAGCCAGCGCAAAGCCCATTCTGCGGGGGAACGTTCCTTATCCGCGCTTTGCAGAACCAGCTTTGCCTTTTCGGGCATTTTGCCGGCAAGCATCCCCCCTCTGAGCGGTTCCATCACAATGACCGGTAGACCTCTTTTAGACGCTTCAAGCACTCCGCTTCTGCCCGCCTGATTATTCTCATCAAAATAATTATACTGCACCATGCAAAAATCCCAGTTATATGCATCGAGCAGTTCGGGAAAGTCCGCGCGCCCTCCATGGTAGGAAAACCCAATATTTCTTATTTTCCCCTCTTCCCGCTTTTTATCTATCCAATTTTCAATACCAAACGCTTTGACACGATCCCATGATTTGCTATTGGCGAGCATATGCATGAGGTAGTAATCGACATAATCCGTCTGAAGCCGCTTCAGTTGTGTATTAAATATCTTGTCGAAATCTTCCGGCTTTTTGCACATATAGTGCGGCAGTTTCGTTGCGATAAAAATTTCTTCGCGTCTGCCGTCTGCTGCAAGCGCAGCCCCTAACGCTTCTTCAGAACCGGGATAGATGTATGCGGTGTCAAAATAATTGACGCCCCTGTCGATAGCAGCAGTCACAAGTTCGTTCGTTTTGTCCTGGTCGATCCGGCTCCCTCTGCGCGGGAAACGCATACAGCCGAGCCCCAACTGCGACAGCTTATCACCATTTTTCGCATTTATCCTGCATTCCATTGTCTTTTCACCTCCGCAACTTCGCATTATGAGTGACAAACCGGACTGTATATATACAGTCCGGTTAGAATAATATCTTGTCAATTATATCTCTTATTCTTGTTCTTACGCGCGGCTTCGGACTTTTTACGACGCTTGACGCTCGGGCTCTGATAATACTCTTTTTTTCTCAGATCCGAAAGCACTCCGGACTTCGCGCAATTCCGCTTGAATCTCTTCAACGCGCTGTCCAAGGACTCATTATCCTTGACATGGACTTCTGACACCAGTTCTTCCCTCCCTCCAAATACGCGCTGCACAGCGCGCTTCACGTATCCGGGGTTTTGCGTATAGCTCCGCTCGCACGGAGCAATGACCATTATAATTGGGTACGGATAGAATGTCAATATTTTTTCTGCCTGATTTTTGTTGTTTTTCGTTTTCCGTTTTTTTTCCGAAAACCCTTGACTATCTGTTCGATTTCGTATACAACATATAGTATCTAAAGTTTTGCTGATGCAAAACTTTAGAGGGATTAGGGACTAGGAGCTTGGGATTAGTCTACAGTTTGAAAACTTAACTAAAGGGTTATCGTGGATTTTGCCACAAAACGGGGTTTTTACCCTTTATACTAACCCCTGATCCCTGATCCCTGATCCCTAATCCCTTATTTATCACGAAAGGAATGGTATTTATCATGAGATGTCCTTTTTGCGGGTGTTTGGAAAGTAAAGTCGTTGATTCGCGTCCCGCCGAGGAAGGCGCTACGATCCGGCGTCGGCGGGAATGCCTTAGCTGCCAGAAGCGCTTCACGACATATGAGTTTATGGAAAGGCTGCCGCTTATCGTCATAAAAAAAGACGGAAGCAGGCAGACCTTTGACAAGCAGAAGCTGATAAACGGTTTGCTGCGAGCCTGTGAGAAACGCCCTGTTCCTATCGCCGATCTTCAAGCTTTAGCTGACGAGATAGAGTTTGAGCTCCAAAACTCGCTTGAACGCGAGATACGGACTTCTGAGATCGGCGAGATGGTCATGAAAAGTCTCAAAGCCCTGGACGAGGTCGCTTATGTCCGCTTTGCTTCGGTCTACCGACAGTTCCGTGACATCAACACATTCATGACAGAGCTCAACAAACTCTTAAATGAAGAAGGATAGAGAGGGATGCGGAATGCAGAATGCGGAAACCGGAGTTAAGGAAGAGTGTGGGGTTTTCGGGATCTATGACGCCGGAGGCAACTGCGCCAGAAGTACGTACTACGGCTTGTATGCCCTGCAGCACCGAGGTCAGGAAGACTGCGGCATTGCGACAATAAACGACTTGGAATTATCCTGCCACAAAGGCGCGGGACTCGTCGGCGACATTTTTTCCGAAAAGATATTAGACGATCTTAACGGTACTATGGCTATAGGCCATGTCAAATACTCGGGTGCAAACGGTCACCGCCGTGAAAACGCTCAACCACTCACACTTACATATATAAAAGGTTCGCTTGCTGTCGCGCATAACGGAAGTATCATAAACAGCGCAGAACTCAAGCGGGAATACGAGTACAGGGGCGCCGTTTTCCATACGACCACCGATTCTGAGATCATTGCATATATTATAGCACAGGCACGTCTTCACAGCGGCAGCGCGGAAGACGCCGTTAATCAGGCCATAAAGCGGCTGAAGGGCGCATTTTCTATTGTTGTAATGTCATCTCGCAAGCTCATAGCCGCGCGCGATCCCCTGGGGTTCCGCCCGCTCTGCATTGGGCGAAAGGGAGATTCGATAGTTTTCGCTTCAGAGTCATGTGCGCTCGACAGCGTCGGCGCGACTTTTGTCCGAGATGTCCAGCCGGGTGAAGTTGTATGGGTCTACGAAGGAAGACTGGGCAGCAACCGTGAAAACTGCACCGGCAAATCAGCCCTGTGTATATTTGAGCATCTCTATTTCGCAAGGCCGGATACGGTTATTGACGGGCAGAGCGTATACGATGCGCGAATACTGGCAGGACGGCTTCTTGCCCGCAAGTATCCCTTAGAAGCGGACGTCGTTGTTGGCGTGCCGGACTCAGGTCTCGTAGCCGCTAAGGGATACTCTCTTGAAACCGGCATACCGTATAACGACGGGTTTATCAAAAACCGTTATATCGGGAGAACGTTCATCAGCCCTACGCAATCTGAGCGCGTAGAGGCCGTTAAAATCAAACTGAACCCCCTTCGCGCCACTATCAGCGGGAAGAGGGTCGTTATTATCGATGATTCTATCGTACGAGGAACGACGTCGGTCCAGATAATAGGACTTTTGCGTGACGCCGGTGCAAAAGAGATACACGTGCTCATCTCCTCGCCAAAGTTCATCAGCCCTTGTTATTACGGAACGGATATTCCTTCTAAGGAAGTGCTTTTTGCCTGTAATTACTCGACCGAGGAGATGCGCAAAATAATCGGTTCCGACAGTTTGGGCTTTCTGAGTCTTGACAGCCTTGATCACATCGCGCCCGATTCAAAATGCGGTTTCTGCGACGCATGTTTTTCCGAAAAATACCCAATTTAATCAATATCTTCATTGACCGTATCAGGCGGCTTATCGAGCATTTGAGGGTTTTTCAGTATGCTCTTGAACACTCTGTAGACCTGAGAAAAGTAGAACCCGTCACATATTCGCTCATCTACGACCAAAGTGTAGTCGATGTATTTTCGCGCTGTCACCGAACCGTCTTTTGTTGTCTCGTAAGCTTTCCTTTTTGCTCCGAACGATATGAACAGCGGCATGTTCCCAAAATTATACAAATGATGATAAATCGCGGACAGTCCGATAGAACCAAGGTCGGTGATGATGACCGAACCGTGGAACGGACTAGCTTTCAGGATCGCTTTGGGAAACAAACCGAAATAGTCAAGAAAGTTTAAAAACCATACGACGAACTTAAGCAGCAGCCGCGGAAGTTTCATGAGCGCTTTAGCTACATCATCCGTTTCTGTGTCCGTCTCCTCTCCAACGCCTTTTACTTTTTCAATTTCCCTGCTCAGTTTGTGATATACGTCATTTATCGTATCGCGCGGGTCAAAGATGACTTTGATCGAGGTTTCGTCTGCTTCTGTCTTCAGTTCCTTTTTTACCGTCATTACGTATTCGATATCGTGGCGCGCGTAGACCCTCTGGCCGGACACGAATCTGTTGATTGCCGGATACTGTGATGCGACCCTCACATAAGCCGCAATGAACATATGCAGGTAGCCCATTCCCGGATAGCCGCCCAACCGCTTTTGCCTCAGAAATCTTTCTGTTTCCGTGATTTCGACAGAGTCAGAAAAATAGTTGCTGGCGTCGCTTTTGACTTTCATGATAAAAGGAATCATAGCGTTGTAGGGCGCAATTGTTCTCAGACGCCTTCCATCTTTTCTGTCGCCGCGCTTTCGTTTTCTTTTTTCTCCCATCCCTAATCTCCTCCCGCTACACTATATACTATATCTCAAATTCTGGCAACAATTATATTGTCATACACCTGTTCATCTTTTTTTTTGCACATTAACTAATTATCTACTTGTCAAGAAGAAAAAAAAAGTGTATATTAGTCAGCATGTGGTAATATGAGGTATTTAAGGAGGTGTGTCTAATGTCATTGGAAGCGATAAAAAGTATCAGCGCGGCTGAAGAGGAAGCACGACAGTCAAAGATCATCGCGCAGCAAAAAGCAAGGGAATCCATTGAAAATGCTGAAAAAGCGGGAAAAGAGGCCGTCGCATCCACTCTCGCCCGGGCTGAGTCTGAAATCGCTGAACTTAAGCGCACGGCAGACCTGAACGCTGCGGAACAAGCCAAAGAGCTGGCGTCAAGGACGGCTAACCGTCAGGCGACGCTGCGCGCCCGTGCCGAAGGGCGGCTTGATAAAACCGCTCAGTTTATTGTCGAAAGGATAGTGAACGTCTGATGGCGATCGTCAAAATGAAGAAAATCAGGCTTCTCTCTTCACGCGCCGACAGAGAGGATATTCTGCGCGAACTCCTGCTTATGGGCTGTGTTGAGGTTTCGGAGCCGGATGAGCTGCTCGAGGACTCCGAGTTTAACGCCCTTGTCGGGCGCGAAAACGCGGAGCTTGACCGTTACAACGCCGAATATGCCGTTTTAGCGCGGGGCATTGAGATCATCAGCCGGTTTGTCCCTGTGAAAGCCGCCATGTTCGCCGCAAAACCGGAAGTCTCAGACGAGCTGCTTCTCGACGGGAAGGACTCTGCAAACTGCATTGCCCTCGCAAAGTCGCTCGAATCTCTGGACAACAGGATTCGCCGTCTGATTACCGAGGAAAACAACTTGAGCGGTCTTATAGAATCGCTGCTGCCATGGGAACCCATGAAGCTGCCTCTCAACACTGAGGGTACCGGAGTGGCTGCGGTAATACTTGGCGCTGTGGCATCATCGGTCGATTTTGAAACCTTGCAAAAGGAGTTGAGCGAAGCGGCCGAAGAAGCTGAGGCCTTCCTTGTATCTTCAAATAAGGAACAACACTATCTTTGCATCGTGTGCCTGCGTGATAAGCAGACCGTTGTTTCAGAAGTGCTTCGCCGGTACAATTTTTCCGTAACTTCCTTAAAGAATCTCCGGGGCTCGGCGGAACATAATATAAAGGGAGCAAACGAGCGCCTGCTTGAGATCGCAAAAGAAAAAGCGGAGATCGAGTCACAAATCACCGCTGCTGCAGAGCATAAAGATACGCTGCAGCTCGGTTATGACCATATCGGCACTAAGATCGCAAGAGCGGAAGCCGCGGAGAAACTGCTTGGAACCGATTATTCTCTCTATCTCACGGGTTGGGTCAAGGCACAGTCAGAGGAGGCTCTCCTGGCTGTGCTTTCAAAGTATAACTGTGCATGGGATCTGTCTGACCCTTCGACGGACGAGTATGCCAGCGTGCCTGTCGAACTTGAAAACAATCCTCTTACGCGTCCCCTTACGATGGTTACGGAGATGTACAGCCTTCCCGCTTACGGAAGCATCGATCCGAACCCGCCCATGATGCCGTTCTTTGTGTTATTCTATGGTCTCATGATGGCGGATATGGGATACGGGCTCGTAATGATGATAGCCGCGATCCTCGTCAAGCGCAAGAAGCCAAAAGGCGGCATGAGAAACTTCTTTGACCTTCTCCTGCTGTGCGGCATATCCACTTTCATCATCGGCGCTATGACCGGCGGCCTGTTTGGGGACGCCCCGGATCAGATAGCGGGCCTTTTCGGAGCGACCTTCTCTTTGACCTCACTGCACGATAAATACCCTCTCTTCAGCCCGCTCGAAAATACCGTTGAGGTCTTGGTAGGCGCTTTCGCCCTTGGAGGGATACATATCCTCTTTGGTATGGGCATAGCCTTTGTTAAGAATATCAAAGACGGTAATATACTTGACGCGGTATTTGATATCGGCTCATGGTGGGTCATTTTTGCCGGAATAGCGCTGGGCGCGGTCGGCATTACATGGTGGGTAGCGCTTGTGGGCGTAGCAATGGTCCTTCTAACGGGAGGACGCTCCAGCAAGAACATTTTTGGAAAACTCATCGGCGGCATCGGCAAGCTATATGACATAACGGCATATTTCGGCGATATACTTTCATACTCACGCGTAATGGCGCTCATGCTCGCGGGCGGGGTCATCGCGCAGGTCTTTAACACTTTAGGCGCACTTACCGGTAATATTGTTACCTTTTTGATCATTTTCCTGTTAGGCCACGCGCTGAATTTCGGGCTCAATCTGCTGGGATGCTTCGTCCATGACATGCGCTTACAGTGTCTCGAGTTTTTCGGCAAGTTTTATGAGGACGGCGGGCGGCCGTTTAGACCTCTCAATATAAAAACGAAATACAATGAAGTTGTTAACAAATAAGGAGGAAAAAAAGCAATGTTTGAAATCATCCAAACCTACGGTGGCATGGCATTAGGCCTCTTGGGAGCGGCGATGGCCGTCGTTCTTGCGGGCATAGGCAGCGCGAAAGGAACAGGCATGGCCGGCGAAGCCGGCGCGGGCCTCTTGTGCGAAGACCCGTCAAAGTTCGGTAAAGTAATGATTCTGCAGGTTATCCCGGGCACTCAGGGCATTTACGGTTTTGTCGTCGGCTTCCTGACCCTTCTGTTTATGGGCTTGATGGACGGCACAGCGGCTTCTTTGACGCTCACGGAGGGTTTCCGGTTCTTCACAGCCTGTCTCCCGATAGCTTTCGGCGGAATGATATCGGCAATAGCGCAGGGCCGCGTCGCTGTTACGGCGATCAACATCCTTGCAAAGAAACCGGACGATTGGGCTAAGGGTATGATACTCTGCATTACTGTCGAGTTCTACGCGATTCTTTCGCTTCTTGTTTCCTTGTTTATGCTGCTCTTTATCAACCAATAATAATCTTTACTCATTTCTCCGGTAGTAGTTATAAAGGATCGGTACTAAAACATGAATGGAATAGATAAAATCCTTGCGCATATTAAGTCTGAGTCCGACACGGAATGCGGGGCTATCCGCCTCACGGCTGCCGAAGAGTGCGAGCAGATACGCGCACAGTATGCTAAGGCTGAGCAAGACGAATACTGGAAAGTATTCAATGCCGGTTCTAAGGAGGCTGTACGCAGACAAGAGCGGCTGCTCAGTCTCGCCACGCTTGAGGCAAAAAAATTGGTGCTTGCCACGCAACAGGAAATGATCGCCGCAGCTTTTGAACTTGCGGCAAGAAAGTTTCTGGAGCTTTCCGATCATGAATACACCGCTTTTCTGGCAAAGCTGGCCTGCGACGCCTCACTGACCGGCAAAGAGACTGTTTTCCTCTCTCCGGCAGACCAAACGCGCATCGGAAATGATGTACTCAACGCGGCTAACTCCGCGCTGAGTAAGGCCGGTAAGACTGCTTCGCTGACACTTTCGGACAAGACCGTGGATATACGGGGCGGGCTTATCCTGTCTGACGGTGATATAGAAGCCAACTGCAGCATAGACGCTCTCGTGGCGCAGTATCGAAATGAGCTGTCGCCCCGCGTGGCGGCTGAGCTGTTCGATTGAATGGTTGAGTGGTGAATAAAATGAAGGATACAGACTTTCTTTTTCTGACCTCTATGCTTCGCAGCAGAGAAACAAAAATGCTCTCGGATGAGAAAATCGATCGTATGCTCGACGCCAATGCGTACGACGATGCGGCTAAAATGCTCGTTGACTGCGGATATGACGATATGTCAGGCATGGACTCAGGGCAAATCGAAAACGTACTCCAAAAGCGCCGCTCAGATATTTTCTATGAGCTCGGGGAGAATAAGGATGCAAAAAGCCTGGCCGATCTTTTCCGACTCAAGTACGATTATCACAACGTCAAAGTGCTGGTAAAGTCTATGGGCGCGAATGTTGACGCGGCTCACATGCTCTCCGATTCCGGCAGAGTCGGCACAAGTGAGTTAAATGAGGCCTTTGTCACCGGACAGCGGAGCGATCTCCCGCCTAAGGTGGCCGAGGCAATGAACGTGGCTTCGGGCGTACTTTCACGCACCGGAAATCCTCAACTGTCGGATATTGAAGTGGATAAAATCTATTTCAGCGAGCTTCTTTCACTTGCCGAAGACGCAAAAGACAGCTTTATCCTTGGTTACGTACGGCTCCTCATTGACGCCGCTAACCTGCGCATTGCGGTTCGTTCTGCCAGAACCGGGCGCGACTCTGACTTCCTGCTTGCCGCTCTGATACCGGGCGGTCACGCCGGATCGGAAGAAATAGCGGCATCGTTTAACGAAAACTCCCTTGCGCCTTTTACAGGCGAAACGCTTGAAGGCGCTGTACGCCTTGGCTCAGAGGTTATGAAAGACGGTTCTCAGACTATGTTTGAGCTTGCCTGTGATAACGCCGCGCTCAAATATGTTACCTCAACGTCTTATATAAGTTTTGGCCCCGCTCCTGTCGTCGCTTACCTTGCCAAGATCGAGTGGGAGATAACCGCCGTCAGGATGATACTCACCGGCATTCTTACCGGCATTTCGCCGGATGTAATTCGTGAAAGGCTGCGTGACTGCCATGTATAAAATCGCTGTTATGGGCGGAACAGATACCGTCATGGGTTTCAGAGCGCTTGGATTGGACACTTACCCTGTCTCGGGCGTTACTGAGGCCAGGAGCGTTTTTTCCAGACTCACAGCGCCTGATGAAGGGTACGCCGTTGTTTACCTCGAAGAGGGATTAGCTAAGTCCCTCTCGTCCGAAATCGCAAAATTCAATGAAAAGGTGACCCCGGCAATCATACTGATCCCGGGGCGCGACGGTTCTCAGGGTCTTGGCCTTAACGCTCTGCACGAGGCCGTCGTCAAGGCTATTGGTACAGACATACTGAAGTGAAGGAGGATAAGTATTAGTATATGAGCGGTAGAATAGTAAAAGTTTCCGGCCCGCTTGTCGTTGCTGACGGACTCAGCGACGCAAACATCGCAGACCTTGTCCGTGTCGGCAAGCAGCGTCTTATGGGCGAGATACTGACGATGATAGGAGATTCCGCATCAATTCAGGTCTATGAAGAAACCGGCGGTCTTGGTCCCGGCGCCGAAGTCGTGACCACCGGCCTTCCCCTCTCCGTTGAACTCGGCCCCGGCCTTTTGGAAAACATATATGACGGTATCCAGCGTCCGCTTACGGAGATACGAAGATTAACCGGTTCAACAATTTCGCGCGGAGTCGAAGTTCCCGCACTCGACAGATCACGTGTTTGGGAGTTTGTTCCCGCTGTCGAAACGGGCGACGAAGTTTCAGGCGGCAGTATTATCGGCACGGTAGACGAGACAGCGTCGGTGGTACACAAAATCATGATCCCCCCGGACGTCTCAGGCGTGGTGGAGTGGATCGAACCCGGTTCATATACCGTTGAGCAGACCGTCTGCAAAGTCAAATCCAACGACGGGCAAACACTTAACATCACCATGATGCAAAAATGGCCTGTCCGTATAGGCCGCCCGTATATAAGGAAGTCAACTCCTGTCACTCCTTTGTGTACCGGTCAGCGTATCATAGACACGCTGTTTCCTCTGGCAAAAGGCGGCACTGCCGCAGTGCCGGGACCTTTCGGAAGCGGCAAGACAGTCGTCCAGCATCAGCTTGCGAAATGGTCGGACGTTGATATTGTCGTCTATATCGGCTGCGGTGAGCGCGGCAATGAGATGACAGATGTCCTTATGGAATTTCCTGAGCTCAAAGACCCTCGTTCCGGCGAGCCGCTGATGAAGCGCACGGTGCTGATAGCCAACACATCTGATATGCCCGTCGCAGCGCGGGAAGCGTCTATCTATACAGGCATTACTATTGCCGAGTATTTCCGCGACATGGGTTATGACGTTGCGGTCATAGCCGATTCGACTTCGCGCTGGGCCGAGGCTCTGCGTGAGATTTCCGGGCGCCTTGAAGAAATGCCCGGCGAGGAAGGTTATCCCGCTTACCTTTCGTCCCGTCTGGCGCAATTTTACGAACGCGCCGGCATGGTTGAGTGCCTGGGCGGCGTTGAGCGCAACGGTTCACTGACCGCGATCGGTGCTGTCTCGCCTCCCGGCGGCGACACGTCTGAGCCGGTATCGCAGGCTACGATGCGTATAGTTAAGGTCTTCTGGGGACTTGACGCATCGCTGGCATATGCGCGGCACTTTCCCGCTATCAATTGGCTCACCAGCTATTCGCTGTATCTTGACACCTTAAAGCCTTGGTACGACAAAGCTTACGGCCCTGATTTCCTCCTTAACCGCAATAAGACTATGGCCCTGCTTCAGGAAGAGGCTGAGCTTCAGGAAATTGTTAAACTGGTCGGCCAGGATTCTCTCTCCGCACCTGATCGCCTGACTCTGGAAACTGCAAAAATGATTCGGGAGGACTTCCTCCAGCAGAACGCCTTTGATGATCTTGACAGCTATTCCGCATATGAGAAGCAGGCGACTCTCCTGTCGCTCATCCTTTACTACAACGATCTATGCAAAGACGCGCTTTCTAAAGGCGTGGAAGATGTTGAAGTCCTGTTCGGCATACCCGCGCGCGAAGAGATCGGTCGTGCAAAATCGATCCTGCCTGCCGAGTATGAAGAAAAATACCGCTTGATAGCGCAGGATATGGAGAAACAGATAGAAGCTATAGTAAAAGGAGGCGATGAAGTATGATCAGGGAATACCGCACTATACAGGAAATCGTCAGCCCGTTAATGGTAATTAAAAATGTTGAGGGCGTCACATACGACGAACTCGCGGAGCTTGAACTGCCTAACGGCGAGGTCAGACGCTGCAAAGTTCTTGAGGTAGACGGCGATTCCGCCGTTGTCCAGCTCTTTGAAAGCGCGGCCGGGATTAATCTCTCCGCGTCAAAGGTGCGCTTTCTCGGCCGGCCGCTTGAGCTTGCCGTTTCCGGCGATATGCTGGGCCGCGTTTTCAGCGGCATGGGCAAACCCATAGACAACGGTCCGGAAGTGCTTGCCGAATCGCATAATGATATAAACGGTCTGCCTATGAACCCCGCCGCCCGCGACTATCCCAATGAGTTTATCCAAACGGGCATATCAACGATCGACGGTCTTAACACACTTGTCCGCGGTCAAAAGCTGCCCATTTTCTCCGGTTCCGGCCTCCCGCATGCTCAACTCGCGGCGCAGATCGCGCGTCAGGCACGGGTGCTGGGTAGTGAGACGGATAACTTCGCCGTCGTTTTCGCCGCAATCGGAATAACCTTTGAGGAATCTGAGTACTTTGTACAGGAGTTCAATCGCACCGGAGCTATTGATCGCAGCGTTATCTTCTCAAATCTGGCCGACGATCCGGCTGTTGAACGTATAGCGACCCCGCGCATGGCGCTGACCGCAGCCGAGTATCTGGCGTTTGAAAAAGACATGCACGTCCTCGTCATATTGACAGACATAACCAATTACGCCGAGGCGCTTCGTGAGATTTCCGCCGCGCGTAAAGAAGTTCCGGGCCGCCGCGGATATCCGGGATACCTTTATACCGACCTTGCAACCATGTATGAGCGCGCAGGCAGACGTATAGGAAAAAACGGTTCGATAACCATGATACCGATCCTCACTATGCCTGAAGACGATAAGACTCATCCGATACCGGATTTGACCGGTTATATCACGGAAGGCCAGATAATCCTGTCGCGCGATCTTCACAGGAAAGGCATCATGCCTCCGGTGGACGTTCTCCCCTCCCTGTCGCGTCTTAAGGACAAGGGCATAGGCGAAGGCAAGACAAGGGAAGATCACGCCGGCACGATGAATCAGCTTTTCGCCGCTTACTCGCTCGGCAAGGACGCAAAAGAACTCATGACGATCCTTGGTGAGAGTGCGCTAACCGCGAACGATTTGCTGTTTGCCAAATTCTCCGATGAGTTTGAAGCGCGGTACGTGTCTCAGAGTTATGATGATAACCGTTCCATTGAGGAGACTCTGACTCTTGGATGGGAACTCCTTTCGATCCTGCCAAAGTCTGAACTGAAGCGTGTAAAGCCCGAGCAAATCGAAAAATATATGCCGCAGGGGTGAACCTATAATGGCTAAAAAGACAATATCCCCGACGAGGATGGAATTGACGCGTTTGAAAACACGTTTGAAAACAGCCATACGCGGACATAAACTCTTAAAAGATAAGCGCGACGAGCTTATGCGGCAATTCCTCGAGATCGTGCGCCGTAACCGTGAGTTACGCACACGCGTTGATGAAGGGCTTTCAGTCGCCAACCGCAGCCTTGCTGTGGCGTCCGCGATCATGTCTCCGGAGATCCTGGGTCAGGCGCTGCTGTATCCACGGCAGAAAGTCGAGTTCGGGATGACATACAAAAACATCATGTCTGTCAACGTACCCGTATATGACTTCAAAACCGAACTAAACGATCCGACGGCCATATTTCCATATGGTTTTGCGCAGACCTCCGGCGAGCTTGACGACGCCCTGACCGCAC
>Ga0099364_10000402_pt1 | contig 72126 bp, 71 predicted proteins | sample TergutTh196P3_FD_73070 | JGI IMG/M metagenome (GOLD analysis project Ga0099364, IMG submission 73070) | Microcerotermes parvus P3 segment gut microbial communities from Pointe-Noire, Republic of the Congo - Th196 P3 | ecosystem: Host-associated > Arthropoda: Insects > Digestive system > Gut ...
GCCGCTCTTGCAACACTTGACGGTTTGAAAGAAAAGGCTTGGAAATCTGAAACTAAGACTGCGATTGAGCAGATTCATGATGCCATCTTTTTGTTGAGTGAGTTTGAGAGGGCGGGGGAGATGTGTGGCGATATTTTGTGCACGGGACGGGCAAGCCCGTCCCCTACATAACAATAATATATTAATTTTAAGGAGATTAAAAATATGAAAAAAGCATTATCATTATTGACGGCGGTAATGATGGTCGTTGGGTGTCTGGCTTCTTGTGCGAAGAAGAGCGACAAGGTTGATATTGGTCTTATCCTTACCGAAAAAAGCATGATAAACGATGGGAATTTTAACCAAAGCGCGTGGGAAGGAATCCAACTGTATGCGGAGCAAAATGATTTGACCTATCGGTATTATCAGCCGGACAACAAGAGTGAGGAATTTTATCTGAAAGCCGTAGAAGTAGCGGTAGACGATGGGGTATCGGTTTTAGTTACGCTCGGTCATGAATTTGCGACATCCTTGTTTATTGCACAAGAGCAATATCCCCACGTGAATTTTATATTAATTGACGGAACTCCGAATAACGGAAAATATGATTCGGAATATTTTGAGGAAAAAATAACCCCCAACGCATATTCCGTGCTTTTTGCGGACGAACAGGCGGGCTTTTTGGCGGGCTATGCGATTGTAAAGGACGGATTCAGAAACTTGGGCTTTATCGGCGGAAGAGCGGTTCCCGCTGTTGTCGCTTATGGCTACGGCTTTGTTCAAGGTGCGGAATTTGCGGCAAAGGAGCTTGGGTTAGTACCCGGAGAGGTGACAATCAAATATGATTATTCCGGCGACTTTTCCCCAACGCCCGAAACGCAAGCTAAAACTTCGTCGTGGTATAACGATGGCGTTGAAGTCATTTTTGCCGCGGGGGGCGGAATGGGGTACTCTGTTATGCAAGCCGCACAATCAATAGAAGGCAAGTGGGTAATCGGTGCTGATAAAGACCAAAGCGTTGATTCGCCGACCATCATTACCTCAGCGAAAAAAATGATTGCACGCGCGGTTTACTTAGCGATTGAGTCTTATTATCAAGGCAATTTCCCCGGCGGACAAATCCGTTATTACAGCACGTCCGACGGCGGCAGTGATTTAGAGATGGAGAATGCAAAATTCAGGAGCTTTTCGGTTGCGGAATATGAAAGAATTTATAATATGCTCGCAACCGACGAGAACGGAATCGCATCATCTATCGTAACGGATACAGCTGTAAATCCCTCGGAACTGCCCTGCGAGTATGTAATTGTAGAGGTCTAATCTATGAACACCAAGGTTAAGCGTTCTTTTTCCGTTAATATGTCTTTGCTTGTAATAGCCGTTGTGGGTGCTTTGCTCATAGCGGTTTTTACCGTTAAGTTTTTTACTATCAGAAATATATATATTCAAACCTTTCAAAAGCAGACGGTTAATGTAAACGATTTCGTTGTCGCGCAAATCAATGGGGATAAAGTTGAAGAATATGCCGCAAGCTTTAATAAGGATGAATATTATTGGGAGCTTCAAAGGATGCTTTACCGCCTTAAAAGTATTTTTAATATAGAATATCTTTATATTTTGACAGACAACGGAGAGGCGGAAACCTATACCTATATTTTTGACGCAATATTCAACGATGTAACGCAGAGCTTTGACGATTCGCAATACGGCAAAACGGCTGATAAATCAAATTTCCCCGGCAGTGTAGGTGTTTTAAGAGACGGTCTGCCTTTTGAGGAAGCGGTATTCTACGATAACGAGCACGAGAGAATGATTTATGCCTATGCCCCGATAAACAATTCCAGGGGGGAAGTCGTTGCCTTTTTAGGGACGGAAATCAGCGCGGAGCCGATGTTTGAGGATATAAACAGGACGGTTTCCTTTCTGGTTTTTTTTGCCGTAATTTCATTTACGGTGATTTACCTTGCAATCATGCTTTACAGTAATAAATATGTTACCAAGCCCCTTGTTAAGTTAAGCGCGGATGTCACCGAGTTTTCAAAGGGAAATATAGGGATTGAAATACCGAAAAATTTACTGAGCCGCAAGGATGAGCTGGGGCTTATTTATCAATCCTTCAGCAATGTTATTTCAACAATCGGTAATCTTATAGACGACCTCAGAAATACTACCGATGATGCAATAAGGGGCAACATAGACACGCGCATAAATTATGCCGATAATTATCTGGGAAGTTATAAACACATTGCCGAAAGCATCGATTTGCTAATGGATAATACCAAGAAAATATTTAATCTTATGCCTGTTTATTTCTCTGTATTTGATTATGATTTTAATTTGCTTTACCGCAATGTTCCGATTAAATCTTTAGCAGACAATGAGGGCGTATCTGAAAAGGAAATAATCAAAAGTATCGCGCGGGCTTTGAAAGCAAGCTTTTTTAGGTTTGCCGAAAGCAGAGATGATAACTGCACGGACTCGTTACATATTACCCTCTCCGATAATACAGTGCGCCATTATGACTTTTTTCTCGTAAAGAATAACCCGCGCTGTGGTGTAAAAAATATTTGCTGTGTGCTTACTGATGTAACCGATTATGTAGAAATGAGTGAGAAAGCTCTCGCCGCCAGTTCAGCCAAAAGCGACTTTTTAGCAATGATGAGCCATGAAATCCGCACGCCGATGAATGCCATCATCGGGATTTCGCAGATTCAGCTGCAGAAAGAAGGGTTGCCTTATGAGTATACGGAAGCTCTTGAAAAAATATATAATTCCGGCACGGGGTTGCTCGGAATCATAAATGATATACTTGATATGTCGAAAATCGAATCCGGCAAGCTTGAATTAAACCCGACCGAATATGATACGGCGAGTTTGATTAATGACGCACTCCAATTAAATATTGTCAGAAAAGGCGCGAAGCCAATTAAACTCATGTTGGAAATTGATGAAAAACTCCCCTCAACCATGTACGGCGATGAATTGCGGATTAAGCAGATTTTAAATAACCTGCTTTCTAACGCGTTTAAGTATACAGAGGTGGGTTACGTCAAGCTGATGGTTCGCCACTATTTGTTGCACGGCGGGAACGTATTGCTGAAGCTTGCAGTGGAGGACACGGGGCAGGGGATGAAAAAAGAGGACAAGGAAAAGCTTTTCACGGAATATATGCGTTTCAACGCCGCCGCGAACCGAAGCACCGAGGGTGCGGGGCTTGGGCTGAATATCACAAAAAGACTTGTAGAAATTATGGGCGGCGCGATTGAGGTTAAAAGCGAGTACGGAGAGGGCAGTACTTTTACGGTTACATTAAAGCAAAAGGCGATGGGGCTGAATGTAATCGGCGCGGAGGTTGTTCGGCGGCTGTGTGACTTTTCGTTCACGGGGAATAAGGAATATCAGGATATTTCGGTTAGCCGCGAGCCTATGCCTTATGGTAAAGTGCTGGTTGTGGACGATGTGGAGACCAATTTGTATGTTGCAAAGGCGTTGCTGCGCCCCTACAAACTGGAGATTGAAACAGCAATGAGCGGCTTTGAGGCAATCGAAAAAATCAAAAACGGCAATGCCTATGACATCATTTTCATGGACCATATGATGCCGCTGATGGACGGGATTGAAACCTTAAAAAAACTGCGCGAACACGGTTATAACGGCATGATTGTTGCATTGACCGCGAATGCGCTTGCCGGAAATGATGAGATGTTTCGGCAAAACGGCTTTGACGGATTTATCTCAAAGCCGATAGATGTGCGGCATTTGAATAACATATTAAACAAATTTATCCGCGACAGCCACCCGCAAGAGGCAAAAAAATACAAACCCATAAAGCTTTCCGCAGAGCCGAAGCCGGAAGAAGATTCAAAATTGCTCGAAATATTCTGCCGCACGGCAAAAAAAGCAATTGTCACACTGCGCGACACGAGCGACCCGAAACTGATTGCAACAACCGCACATTCCTTAAAGCCCACATTAATGAATCTCGGCGAAAAGGAATTATCCCGAGCGGCGCAATCACTGGAACAAGCGGGACTTAACGGTGAGGAAACTAACCCGGAAAACTTTATAAGGGAGTTGGAAAAGCTTATATCGCGGCTGGATTCCGCAAAGGAAGTTTCTGATGATTCGGGCATAATTGAGGACATCACATTTTTAAAAGAGCAGTTAAAAATAGTGCAAACTGCCTGCGAGGATTATAACGCCAAAGCCGCTCTTGCAACACTTGACGGTTTGAAAGAAAAGGCTTGGAAATCTGAAACTAAGACTGCGATTGAGCAGATTCATGATGCCATCTTTTTGTTGAGTGAGTTTGAGAGGGCGGGGGAGATGTGTGAGGGGTTAAGGAGTAAAAAACATGAAAAATAAGTTAATCAGCATTGTTACGGCTTTGGCAATTTCTTTTTCGTTAGTTCCGTTTTCGGCGTTTGCTGAAAATGAGAAATCCCCCGCCCCAACCCACGCAACCGTTACGGGAGCAACCTACCTATATCATCCAAATTCCCGCGCCAAGCTCCAATCAGGCGTTTCGGTTACGAAAGTTCAAAAGCTTTCAGCCGAGGGTAAGTATGTCGATGTCACGAGCGATATGCCTTACAACCTTACCAAATCTGACAAAAACGGCAAATATGCGCTGTATTTCCCCGAGGCGGGAAGTTATAAAATCAGCTTTCGCTACAGGCAGGGGGCTTCGCTTATTTATCGCTATGATTTGCAGTTGGAGGTTAAGTTGGGCTTTGAGCATAGCGTGGATATACCCTTGCAAACCGCTCCCAAGGCAAACGACACTAAAGGCAGGAGGCTTGAAACGGCGAAGCTTACGCCCGCTTTTTCTGAAAACGGAGATGATATTGTCTTTATTCTTATTTGCAGCGGGGATTACAAAAATGAAGAGTCATTAAGACGCTGGGTGACTTACGGGCTTTTTATTGATGAAAAAGGGGTAATAAAAAAATATGCTCTTGAACACACAGACGAAGAAAATTTTTTCTCTGTGTTAAAAATCAGACCCCAAGACATTAGCAATAAAATTATTGAACATTATGATGTTATCAAAAATGCCGGCATTGATACGGGCAAGCGGGTGGACAAAGGCGAACTTGCCGTTTATCATGAAATGTTTTTAACCATGGGGACTGAATACTGGTCGGATTGGAGGCACTACGGATACCAACTCGGTGCGAAGATAGAGGAGGGTGTTGCAGTTCCCCAGGTAGACCTTCCGACATATGATTTCTATGGCATAAGGAAAAATTCTGAAAATGGATTGGAGGCAGTTATTGTTAAAGGCGTAGGTCACTATAATGTCGTAAATAAAAATTACGAACATGCTGATGGGATTTATGATTGGCTTATGGAATTGTTTAATTATCCTACCGGAATTTTACCTAATTATGATGATTTTAGGCGAATTTACGAGGATTAATTAAAAAAAACAATAACTAAAAAGTCTAAGTTTATATCATTGCTATTGAGCTTTACAATGGTCATGGGGGTTGTTGCGCCAATTTCGGCTTTAGCAAATGACAATATCGGAGATTTTGAAATTTCTAATAACAACGATACTCACGAGCTTTTCGATGATGAAACCAATTTCAATGAAGTTGAGGATAATAGGGAAAACTATTCGGACGAAATTGTTAAAGCTGAAATGCCGCCGGATTTATCGGAATACAAAATGATTACCGTGACGAATTTTAAAGAGCTGTTGAAAACGGTATTGAGTGCGGGCAATCATATTATTTATTACAGCGACCCGGATACGGCTTATTTTTATGTCCTAACCGCACGGCTTGCGTATGCTTATTGCTTTAATATCAATTGACTTACCCCTACAGAAAAAAACGCAGCCTTGTATACTCTTGAACAGAGGGGATAAAATTTTGAGTAAATTGAATAAATGGCTTCCCTGTATAGTAATTTTCTCATTGCTTTGGCTCACATATGTAATTTTATGCCTTCTTGGTTTCTATGGTTATGCCGGAGATGTTAAGCGGAAGCTCGGTTTATTATTACGGGGAGGTTTTGGTGGTTTATTTGGTGTGAGGTGATAAGCCTGCGGTTTGTTAACACTACCCGCAAGAAATTCTAGTCCCATCAAAAAAGTAAATACAGCCAAGTCGTCAAGTAAACCTACAACCAAAACCCAAGTGGTAATTAATTTATTGTCGAGCCTAATATTCAAGAGCACGTTGTTTAAAAATAAGCGGGGCAGATTTAAAATCCACCCCGCATTTTAATTTTTATTCTAACTTGGCGTATCTTATTTATCTTAATTATTATATCATAGGTTTTTACCCCTTGTTGGTTTAAAGTTGGTTTTTTATGATTGTTTTTATAAAAATCAATTAAAAACAGCGTTTGCGAAACATTCTTAAACGCTGTTTTTTCTTTTGGTTGCGGAGAGAGGATTTGAACCTCTGACCTTCGGGTTATGAGTTTGAATAATTGCCTTTTCAGAAATTTTGAATACGTCCGCAAATGCCTTTGTAGACAGGCTTTGCGGTGTTTTGTGTTTCGGCTACATGCGGGTATTTTTGTCCGTCAAAGGGTACATTGTCCGTCAAATGTCCGTCAAATTTTGTGCGGAAAATGAGCTTTAAACCCAGTGGAAAAAATTGGAATTTTCTGAATCACCTATCCATGGGCGTGTCCCCATTCAACAGGCATACCCATTTGTTCGGCGATTTTCTCGAATTTCTTCACTAAATCGTTAGCGTTAGCGTACTTAAATGGTGCCCCTCCGAAAGGGACGGCGACATTCTCGTTGGGCGTTACCGATTTTGCAATTAGCCGTTTAAAATCAGCAGACTTCGCAATTTCTTCAAGTTTATTTGCTACAACGCTGAACCCGGTGCGAGTGATTTTACCTTCATTCATTTTTCAGCACTCCTTTCGTGAAAATATATCCGGCGGTTTGGTTATTTTCTATAAATCGGTTTACCTTATTAGTTTCGCTTATGACGGTTTGATAATGCTTTATTATGGCGTTTTGTGCTATGCACCGATTTTCGAGAGTTTGGTTGTGCATAAATTTCTCAACCGCTTCATCAATACTGCTTTTTGTAATCTGCATATTCGCATCAGCGGCTATTTCGATTTCCCTTAGGTTATCCAAAAAGCACATAATTTCGTCATGTTTGGGGTCTACCCATATGAAAGAGTGCGTTTCATTGCCCACAATCATTCGGGTTTCCATGGGTTGATATTGTATGCTCCTCATTATATCTTTAAGCGAAAATGCTGATGTATTTTCAAAACCGGTTCGCTCCATAGCCGGGTCAAACGGGTGATTGTGAGTTACTATGTTTCCTTTTACCCGGTTCCATTGTTCGGGCGTTAGACTCACCTCGTCCTCACGCCCTTGAGTTGCTCTAAACAACTCTTCGCCGTCTGTGTCAAAAACAACCACTGTTTCATACTCATTCCGAGCTAAGAACCTCTCAATTCGCTCAATATTCTGCATAACTTCACCCCATAAATATAGTATAGCACACCTTGCGAGGATTGTCAATATTTTTTTTTTTATCCACAGATAGAAATATTTGAAAACTTAACCAACCCCCGCAACAACATGATAAAATCAAGTAAACCTCGCATTTAAGCTGTTTGCTCAAATTTAAAACACCGTCACGAAAGTGATGGTGTTTTTTACGGCAACTTTCTTGAATATATGTGAGATAATATTTTCGTGTTTTTATTGAAGTTTTCTTTGAACGCCTAATTTTCAATTCGGGTCACTGCCACGGCAGTGACGAGGGGGATTTAAACGGTTTATGAAATCAATAGTCTTTCATAAATTGAAAAAAGAAAGGGTGTCTATTATGACCGATAAAACTAATTTGAGCATACAACTCGACCGCAATTTGAAAAGAGAAGCTGACCTGCTACTTAATTCCTTGGGCATGGATTTAACAACCGCAATTACTATTTTTATGAAACAGACGGTAATGCAAAGAAGCCAATAGTCATATTGATATTCACCAAATTCCCGCTTTTACCAAAGCGGCGAGTGGTTTTAAAAATACAAAACGGAGGTCAAAAAATGGCAAATTACTCGGAAAATTGCGGCGGCGACGAATGGATATATAACTCTGATTGCGTGCCGCCTACTGAAATCCGCAAAGCTTTGTATGATGCGGAAAAGACAAAACTGCTGACTGTAGAAAATAAACTGAAGAAGAAAATTATAGGGCAGGATCGGCTTGTTCGGCTATCGGCAGGGCTTTAAGGCGGGCTTCTGTAGGGTTGAAAAAGCCTGAAATTCCGATTGCTGTCCTGTTTTTCTTGGGTCCGACAGGCACGGGAAAAACGCAAATTTGCAAAAATCTTGCCGATATTTTGGGTAGAAAGTTGATTAAACTCGATATGTCGGAGTTTTATGCAAAGCATGAAGTCAGTCGCTTGACGGGTTCGTCGCCCGGTTATGTCGGTCATGAATCGGGCGGGCAACTGACAAATGCAATTCGGGCAAATCCCAATGCCGTTTTGCTGATTGACGAAATTGAAAAAGCCTCGCCTAGTGTATTCAACATATTTTTGCAAATTTTTGAGGGCAACTTGACATCGGGCAAAGGCGAAACCGTCAGTTTTGCGGACACTATTATAATAATTACAAGCAACATCGGCTGTTCCAAAATTGACAGACCTATCTGGTTTTTGACAAACCAACACGAAAAATCTTTGGACGTAAACGACGATATGACATACGCCTTGAAAAAAGCCTTCAAGCCCGAATTTTTGAACAGAATCACAGAGTTTGTTGAGTTTAATACTTTGAGCGAAAACGACGTGTTCAAAATATGCAAAATAATGTTGGACGAAATAAAATCAAGAGCCAAAAAATCCGGAACTAACCTTATTTTCGACAAAACTGCAATTAAAGAGCTTGCGAGGCGAGGCTATTCGCCGGAATTCGGGGCTCGCTTTTTAAGCCGTCAAATTGAAGCGTTAATATGCGACCCTATCGCCGATAAAGATTCTTTCAGAGGACGTAAAACCTAGTATTGTATATATAAAATTCAACGCCGACAACTTTAAATTTGAAACCGCTGAATCTAAACTTGAAAAATGCAGTTCTTCAAAATCAGTTAAAAAGAGAAATAATACTGCAAAATCAAGCACAAGTGCAGTTGAAAGCCATAACACATGGGTGAATTGCATTGATTTAGACAGCATGAATTTGATTTTCACTTGCAGAGATTCGTCAAATATTGCGGTTTTGGAAGTAGGTGAATTTTACAATGTGCGATTTGCAAACGACATCGCTAGAGGAGAATATTGAAGTTGAACTTGAGGTTTTATCAGCAAAAAAAACCGAGCAACTTATGAACTTTGTTAGCTATCACGGTTCGTTTTGGTTTGAAGAATTAACCCCTGAACAACAGTCGAACTTAACAGAGATTGCAGTTATGTCCCTGCCGATGATCACCAATCCGCCCGAAAATATTTTGATGGAATTTTTGTGGTAATTTGTATAATTTTAAACGCTGTTTCACAGCGTCGGTTTGGGTTTAAAAATAAAAATAAGGAGTGTTCTTTATAATGAGAAATGCTGATAAACTGCTTAGTTTGCCTAAGCTTGCGAAAGACGATTGCTTCACTTTTGGTTGCAATCAATGCGGTGCCTGTTGCCGAAACAGGGATGATATTTTGCTGACACCGCTTGACCTCTACAAAATTGCAAAACATTTTGGTAAGTCAACCGATGAAATTTTGGTCGAATATTGCACGGTACATGAGGGGGAGGTAAGCAAGTTGCCCTGTATTCTGATTAAGTCGCTGGAATACAGGAAAACCTGCCCTTTTTTAGGGAAAACCGGTTGCGAAATTCACAGTGCCAAGCCTGCAGTTTGTGCCCTCTTTCCCTTGGGGCGAATGACAAATACCGAGACAAAAGAGCTTGCATATTTTGTTCAGCCGATTAATTGCGGGAATAAACGACAATCGCAAACGGTTCAAGAATGGCTAGGCGAATTTTCGATGATTGAAGAAGAGGCGTTCAACATTTTGTGGCACGAAAAAATAATAGAGCTTGTCGCAATCATAAAGGAAATTTACGCTCAAAATATATTCAGAGATATGCTGCCCAATGTGTTGCTTTCAAAGATTTATTTGGACTACAACCCTAGCCTTGATTTCGACGGATTTATGAGGCAGTTCAATGCTAATATTGCGGAAATGCTTTGGCTTTTGAATGGGTTAAAAGACGAAATCAGTCGAAATGTGGCATTTCATCCGATGTTTCACGGAATTGGAGTGTAATTGAAAATTTTATGAGAGGAGAAAGTCAATGAAAATCACAAAAAACAAAGCACAATGCCTGAAATGTGGCGACATAATTGAAAGCACATATACGCATGATTACAGAAAGTGCAGTTGCGGGGCTTTGGCTGTAGACGGCGGATTAGATTATATTCGCCGGGCTTTCCGCGACCCTAGCATCTGCAAAGAATTGAGTAAACATGAATATGAATGTAAATGTGCAGACAAAAATTTTGATTTTAAAGGAGATTCAACATGAATAACAAAGAAAAATTTATCACAGCGGCGACTACGCACATTAAGCGACAGGGCATCACAAACCTCTTGGAATGGCTTGAAAACACGGATTTTTACACTGCCCCTGCAAGCACAAAATATCATTTAGCGACAGAAGGCGGCTTATTGCAACACAGCCTCAATGTTTACGACAGGTTACTCAGGCTTTACGCTTCTGAATATGGCAATATTTCCGAAGAAGTGCATGAAACACTTGCAATTATCGGATTATTTCACGACATATGCAAGGTTAATTTCTACTGTGTAAAATTTAAACATTTTCCGCGTGTAATTCATTTTTTAACCTAATAACTTTGTACAATTAGTTAAGGTTTATTGTTGACTTTTGTTATTTATCAGCGGTGCAGCAAGCGACTGCGGTCGTGCATTTTTAGCTGACTTATCCAGTTATTGATGAGCGTTTATTGTTAGAGTTAGCGATTTATTCTGGTGAAAATCAGTTGTATAATTACACGAAAAACCTTACAGCGGCGGAGGTTCGGTTTTATGCCGCTACTTTTATAGAAGCCAAGCAAAATTCAGCCCCATCTTGGGGGATTATAAAAGGATTGATTTGATAAAATGTTGTTAAAACACACCTGCGAAGTGTGCGGGAAAGAGGAAGTTTTGGATAGCGAAACTGCATTTTATGAGGGCTGGGATTATCCTCCGAGGATGGGGGAATTTGGAGTTGTTTCGCCAAGAACTTGCGGAAATTGCGGTATTGATAAAACGCTATGGTGGGAAATGACGTGCAATAAAACGCCTGTTTCAAAGTTGAGCAAAAATCATTGGGAGACTCTTAATAGGATTTTGGGGGAGCCGGGGAGTGTTGGGGTGGGGGCAGAATAGGGGTGGGAGATGGCAATTTGGGCAGATAATATTTATAAAAAATCTTGACATTATGACTTAAAAGTGGTATAATAATCCTAAATCAAAATGAAAAAGGGAGGTCTTGTTATGGAGCGACTTTGGTGCGGTGAGGCATCGATGAAATACCCTAAACAATGGATTGTCATGGTGAACATGGAGGATGAGCCTAAAACTAATAAGGCATACGGCGACATATATTTAGTCACGCCGGACAAAAGAGAGGCGTATGACAAAGCGATTGAACTGGGCGACAGCATGGGTGAAAACATGGTTATTTCAGGGTTTGACGACACCCCGCAGATTGGGGGATTTGAAGTATGCTGCCCATAATAATTCCGTTTGAACCAAACAGTTTAGGGCGAGTTGAATTTAAAGCCCACGTCATGACAGGCGACAGGCAATCGCTAAAGCGTGTATGGTTTAAGCTTGATTCCGGCTCGGATTTTACAACCGTCAGTTGCGACGACCTTCGCCGCCTTGGTTACTCGGAGGAGTTCTTGAAATCCTGCCCATATCATGAAAACAGCGTGTCTTTGGCAATGGGCGAAAACAGAGCTCCGCTACAATATATAACAAATGTTTCCATTAAATTCGGCGACCGTGAACTGCAACATTGCCGCATATTTTTCTCGTTGGGGACAACGCTTCGCAGTCTGTTCGGCAGCGATATTTTGAAATATTTCAACAGAGAAACATGCTATGACACAGGCGAACTGCGGTTATCGGAACGCAAAAAGAAACCGCCGCTTTCAATCGGCGAAACTGCTATACATATTTATTTTGTTGAAAAATCGTGATTTAAAAACTAAATTATATGGATGTGTTTATAAAGATATGCCGTATGATTAAGTGTGATATCCCTGAGATTGAGCCGGAAAGCGGGGGAATTATAGATGGCATTAAAATACCTTAAATATGAAGAAGCCGAAACCGCAAAGCCCGAATGGTTGTGGTCTGGTTTTATTCGTCTTGGAAAGGTCTGTTTGATAACAGGAGAGGGCGGGGTTGGAAAATCCACGCTTACATACAAGTTGATTGCCGCCGTCACAACGGGAGACCATCTTCCCGAACAGGAAGAAGTCAGCATTGCTCCGTCTTTTTGCCTTATCCAAAATTCGGAGGACGAGCCTCGGGAGGACACCTTGCCGCAATTAAAACATTTCGGTGCGGATGTCGGCAAGGTGCGTTCAATCGAAGCCGATGGCGAACCGCTGACCCTCCTCGACCCACGATTTGAGGAGGCGGTAGCGGAGTTAAACGCCAAGCTACTGGTAATCGATCCGTACACGACATTTCTCGGCACATCAAGTATGTATAGCCCGCAGTCTATGAGGAACGCTCTTAACCGATTACAAGATATAGCGCAAAAACATAAATGTGCGGTTGTTTTGGTGGGGCATATTAATAAAAATGAGAGTGCGAAATCAAGCAACCGACATCTCGGAAGCAGCGATATTCGCCACGCTCTGCGTACCGTTCTTGTGGTCGGCAAGCTTGACGGCGACACTTACGCTGTCATTCCCGAAAAGATGAGTCGTGGTCGGCGGGTGAAATCTGTTGCTTTTGAATTAAGCGGCGTTCCCGACAATGAGAATATCGTCAACCTCGAATGGCTCGGAGAATGCGATGTTACCGCCGATGAATTGCTAAACGGCAGGAAATCGTCCAACGACTACGATGATGAACCTGTAATTGAGCGGTTGTTGCCGATTGAAAAGGCGATGCAATTTCTTAAAGCGAACCTCACGGAGACCCCTATCGACAAGGACGAGATTGTGAGTGCCGCCGACAAACAGGGTATAAAGTACGAAACGCTCCGCCGTGCCCGTGAAAAACTCGGCGTTGTCACCGATTCTCGCGGTAATCGGTCACGGTGGTCGTTGCCGCTTGATTAGCGTGTTCAGTTTGCGTGTTCAACCACACTTAGGCACTGTGAACACGCAAACTGAACACGCACGGAGAATTTGAAATATCGGAGGGAAAAAGCATGGCATTAATTAAACCATCAAAACTTAAAGAAACCGCACCGAACCCGGTGAGTTGAACGAGCAATTTGCCGCACTCAATAAGGAGTTGTTTGACAACTGTGGTTGCCGTGCCTGTAACAATTGCTGCTGAACTGAAACATCGCTCTATATTGGCGAAAAACGCCCTGCTCTTGATATGAGAGTGGGCGTTTTTTTGTTGGCATTTTATGGGAAGTTGGTTTTTTAGGTAGCTACGTAACGAGAATCAAAAGCAAGATGCCGGACGTAAAAATTAATATCGTCAATCCGCAGGTCCGTGTACAAGCAAATCAAAATGCTGAGTTTGACGACTATAAAATTAAAATTATAAAATCGGAGCTAACTTCATTATAAAACTTACCAAAAATCAAGGTTAATTTTGGCATTATTGCTAAAGTTTATCATTTATATTGACTATTTTTGTGTAATGTGTTATAATAAAACCTATAATATTATGTTTTTCTGCAAGTTTTTTGTTTCTTTAAGGAAAGGATTGCTCGAAGAAAAAATGTGGCTTGCTTATGGATATTATGCTTTGTTAAGTAAACTAATCGGCTTAACAAGGCTATAAATTTATATAGTGCTTAGTGACACGACAAAGTGTGCAGAGCGGTTGGAGTGATGGTTAATGTCTGAGCAAAATAATGATAGCGGCGGCGGGTGTCTGCTTTGGTTTATTGATTTTATTTTTGATACTATTAATAATCGACGTATTCGTAAATATAATAAACATTCAAGAGGGCTTGAGGAATATAAAAATATAACAACAGATATGCTTTTCCCTTATGAGTCGTATCGGGATAATGTTATTATTTCGGGCGGTAATGACAGCGAGCGGATTGTGTTCAGCGAACGTATTTTGAAAAATTGCTCGTCTCAAGGACGGGCTGTAATTGTTTTACATTTAGGGAACAGTAGTCTTGAAAATATTATCACAAGCAATTCAGGCATTATCGTGAATAAGCATAATAAGAATTTTGATGCATTTACTTTACTCAAAGAGCAGGAAATATGTCAATTAGTTTTCGACACTTGCAAGTTAAAGTACGATATTAAGTCGTCGGGGCGTTATATTTTACAGGTTGTTTATGAGCTTTTGGCGGCTAAGAAAAAACGCCCGTATTTTTCAAGCTTTGCAAATTGTCCGTATCATCAGTTAACCGATAAAATAAGCGGAAGCCTCGCTAAAGGCTTAATTACCAAAGATTCTGCTGACAACTTAAACACTCTGTTTATGATGGGACAAGCTGAATGTGCTAAAATAGATTCGTTTTTTTACGATATGAAAGCACAAATGAACCATATAGCGACTGATAACGCAAATAAAACAGGTGGAACAAGCATTTTGTCGGCAATAAAAAGCGGCAAGATTTTAGGTATTGATTTAAGCTCAACGGCAAATGTTATGCTTATAGAGTTGATAGTTAATTCTTTAACCATAGCGATGAACAGGGGCTTTGAATTCACGCTGTTCTTAGACGATGTCGCTGTCGGAAATGAAATGCTGAAAAACGCCTTATGTCAAAAATCCAACCATAACAACATTATTTGCTCAAAAGACTTATATGCACTTCTTAACGGCAGAGACGACCTGTTTAATACTATTGCGGGGGAAGCTGAAAAAACCGTGATTTTATCTCATGGTTCGCATTTGAGCTGTGATAAATGGTCCAAGTATATCGGCGAGTATGATAAAATTGACGTATCCCATAACACAAATTCAGGTTGGAATCAAAGCAGCAGATGGGGTTACAACTCTAATCAAGGCAAAACAATGAACAACAAGCGGGAATATAAAGTGAAGCCGGAGCAGATAAACCGTTTAATGCAAAATGAGATATTTATATACGATAATCAGACGGGGAGTTTGATTCAAACAACGGTAGTTTAGGGTGGTTTGTATGGGCGATTGTAAAGATTATTGGTGTGAACATTATGGAAGCGGCAAATGCGATAATTGCGTAAAAAATCAGTCTGCCGAGGATATGCCCGAGCTTAGGGTTATTCTTAAAAAGCGAAGTTTGGAGCAAATGGAGATTTTCGCGGATAAGAGCAATAATAAAGGGCTGGAACGGTGAGCAATTTCCCGGTGGGTCATTGTATATATCCTATAACCTTACAACGGAAGTTTATATAAAGGATGGTTGAATTATGAAAATGAATATTGGCATCGGAATAGCTAAATGTTTAAAAAACGATAATATTTACGGAGTTCGAGTTGAAGAGATACAAAAGGATAAGTGGGAAGCCACTTGGGCGTTTCCAATTAAACCTGAAGTTGCGAAACGCGAGGGTTATACCGAGCAAGTCTTTCCCAAAAATCTGACCTACGGTAAGGAATACCCCGGTTGCCCTTATTGCAAGAAATTTGAGAAATTGAACACAACTGCATCTGGCTCCGGTTCTCAAAAAGCAGACGTATACTTGGCTATTGATTTATCAGGAAGTATGAGCGGTGAGCCGCTGACTGAATCTAAAAAAGCGATGATAGACTTTGTAAAGCAGATGAACTCTAATCAAATCAGAATCGGAGTCATTGCATTTGCAACAAGCTTGTCGCACGTTTTACCCTTAACCAATGATTACAACAAAGTAATTAATTCAATAAACGGGCTTTACATAGGACTCGTGGGTAACGGAAATGCCGCAGAGCCATTCACTCTTGCGTATCCTAACCTTAAAAATGGCAAAGGGATGCGTTATATTTTAGTTTTAACCGATGGTGAATGGTGCGATTTAGATGAAAGGTCAGCTATTGCGGAAGCGAAAAAGTGTCACGCCGCTGAAATAGAGGTGGTAGCTCTTGGATTCGGGAGCGTGAAAAAACAATTCTTAGATGCTATTGCTTCGTCGAAAGAGTATTCAAAGTTAACTACTCTAAACAACCTTGCAGATGCGTTTACAGGATTTGCAAAAGATATCGGAATAAAAAAGAAATAATTTTAAATTGTGTACATAAGGGGAATTGCAATGAAAAATGCTGTTAAACAAACATTACGCAAAATTAATAACCATTTCAAGTTGGAGGAACCGGAGATATTCAATAATTCTACAAGGTTTAAAACCGCGTTTAAAGCCGCGCTTAAAGATGTTAAAATCGAACCGGACGGCGATGTGATTCGCCATTTGCTTGAAATTGCTATATGCAAAATGCAAGCTTATTCCCGCCTGCAACAGGGTTTAAGCAAGAATGAATTTATCATTGATAATCTTATTTTGGAAATGAAGAAGTATTATCCTGATGAAAATACCGTCAGAATGGTAATTGAAAGTATAGCGGAGGAATTGTTTGGGTATATGCCCGTTTCTACTCCCGCTCCAAATACCGCTTTTAACCCACCCCCGCAACAAACCGGGACACAACCGAAGCCAATACCTCCGCAAACCGACCGCATAGAATTCGGCGGATATAACTGGCGGGTGCTTGACATTCAGAATGATGCCGCATTAATTATTACGGAAAATATTATAGACCAACTAGCTTATCACAATAAATTTACTGCTGTAACGTGGGCTGACTGCGATTTAAGGAAATACCTAAACGGAGAATTTTTAAGTAATTTCAGCCCATTTGAACTTGCAAAAATTATTCCTATGCCAAATTTGAACCCTAATAATCCGTGGTGGGGAACAAACGGCGGAGCGGAAACAACAGATAAAGTGTTCCTTCTTTCTCTTCAAGAAGTTTGCCGTTATTTCGGAGACAGCCGAGCGCAACTGAACAGTAGTGTTAAAAAATCTTTAGCGGCTGAAATAAAGAGGGAATATTGGGATAAAGGTAAAACCAAATGGGATGAGTGGAAAGATTTTTTTCTTGATAATGAGATTTATGTCACTGATGAAAACAATTCCAAAAGAATGTCAAAATATGGTAATAAATCTTCGTGGTGGTGGCTTCGGTCGCCCGGCCTCGACAGCGGTAGTGCCGCCCGTGTCGGTTTTGGCGGTTTTGTCAACGTCAATGGTGACTTTGTCAATTTTGGTGTCGGCGGTGTTCGTCCCGCTTTGTGGCTGAATCTGTAATCTTTTATCTGTTAATCTGATAAATCGTTAAATCCCGCCCGTGGGCGGCAATCTCCCGCCGCCGTGCGGCGGAATCTAATAATCCCGCGTAAGCGGGTCGCGATTTTTGGAAAATGAGGATTCATTGTTTTTGAAGGAATAATTTTTAAAATATAAGGAGGCAATTATCATGGCATTTTCAAAGGAGAAGAACACAGTCCGGCTTGCGAACGGACAAGCTTTGACAATCAAGAAACCACTCGGCGACGGAGGGCAGGGAATAGTTTACAAGGTTGACTATTCGGGCAAGGAGTATGCCTTGAAGTGGTACAAGTCCAACTATTTGAAGGATTTGGACGAACGGCATAAAAACGGCAAGCAGCTTTTCAAGGAGAATATTCAGGCAAATATTGACAAAGGAAGCCCGAACGATAAGTTTTTGTGGCCCGAAGCGTTGACGGAAGAAATTGACGGTTGCTTTGGCTATATCATGAAACTTCGCCCGCAGGGGTATTACGATTTTAACGATGTTTACAACAATAAAGTCCCGTTTAAAAGCTTTCGGGCGACGGTTGAGAGTGCATTGGGAATCGTAAATGCGTTTAGTTCATTACATAAAAAAGGTTACTTTTATTTGGATTTAAACGGCGGCAACTTTTTCATTGATACCAAAAACGGCGATGTGCTTATCTGCGATAATGATAACGTAACCGCTGAACCTAAATATAATTTAGGTCTGCCCGGCTATATCGCCCCCGAATTGGTAAGAGGCGAAAAGGGGGCGAAATCTAATGCCTTGACTGATGCACATTCTCTTGCGGTTGTTTTGTTTCGGCTGTTTATGCGGCACGACCCCCTTATGGGCAGAAACTATTGCTCGAGCGTGGTTCTTACGGCGGCTAAGGAAAAGGAGTTATACGGAACAAAACCTGTCTTTATCTTTGACCCCGCTGATGATTCAAACCGCCCTGTTTTAAACCTGCACACAAACCCCATAAAGCTTTGGCCCATTTACCCTGAATATGTCAGAAAAGCTTTTATTGAAACATTTTGCGAGGGTATGAAAACCCCGGCGAAACGCCTTATTGAATCGGCTTGGGCAAAAGTCTTGTTAAAGTTAAGCGACGACATTTTAACCTGCACCTGCGGTACGGATATTCTTTGGAGCAATAAGGAAAATGCGGTGATTTGCCCAAAATGCGGGGTAAACTTAGGAAAGCCGCTTCATATTGATTACAACGGATACAGCATTAACCTTTTCCCCGGCAACAAAATTTACAGCACGCATATTGACGATGATTTCAATAAACGAAGCGATTACGGATTAATTCTCGCCAATAAGCAAGACCCGAAAAAATGGGGAATAAAAAATATGTCCGGCGGCAATTGGAGCGTTAAAAAGCCTTCGGGTGAAACCGTAACAATTGCTTCAGGCAAAATAATTTCAATAGCCGAGGGAACGGAAATAGAGTTGCCCGGCGGCAAAAAACTTATCATTAGCGCGTAATTTAGGCTAAACTAAAAAAATAAATTTATGGAGGAATTTTTTATGGCAACGAAAACAGCAGTAAATCCTTTGGAGGGAGTTGGTAAACCTACTAAGCCAAACCTTGTCGTGTTTTTTGTAATTGATAAGTCTTATAGTATGGCGGGGGCAAGCATTAACGCAGTAAATCACGCTATGAGGGAGATAATACCTATCCTAAAAGATATAGACGGGCAGGATGCAGATTTAAAGGTGGCGGCACTTACTTTTTCAGCAGGGGCGGAGTGGGTTTATTCCAATCCGCAAGATGCAGAAGAACTCGCATGGGTAGATGTTGAGGCTGATGGTTGGACTGACTTCGGTGCGGCTTGTGATGAACTGTGCAGTAAAATGTCGAGAAGTGCATATATGGCATCAAAAGCAGGTTATAAAAAACCCGTTGTTATTCTTCTGACGGACGGCGAACCTACAGATAATTGGGAGCCTAAGTTAGCGAAATTGAAACAAAACAGATGGTTTCAAGTCGCATTTAAAATTGGTCTTGCTGTTGATGATGCCAACGAGGATGTGCTTGGCGAATTTGTCGGAACAAAGAAAGGTAAGAACGGCAAATACGAGGGCGTTTACCGAATTGATGATGCAAACAAACTTAAAACAGCAATTAAGGTTGTTATCGTCACATCATCTGAAATCGGCAGCAGAAGTATGCCCATTGATATTAACGTAGCCGATGCAGACCTTGATGATAAGCAACATAAAGACCTTCACGACATGATTGAAGAGAAACTTGATGACGATGATGCGTTCAGCGATTACGCCGCAACTTCTGATGATGATGAGGAGTGGGATTAATATGGCTGATTTCAGCAAATTTAAAGCTAAATGTGAGGGATTTAGCCATAAAAAGAACGGAACAGTTTGTCAAGACTCGACTGATGCTCATAAATCGGATAAAATTGCTATATGCGTTGTAAGCGACGGACACGGCAGTGAGAAATACTTTCGGAGCGACAAGGGTTCTGATACAGCGGTTAAGGTTGCGATTGAAGCTGTTAAGCAGTTTGATTGGAAGCAGAGGTATAACACTTCCGACAAAACCAAAAAAGACGTTAAAGTGGAAGCTTTGTCTATGGAAAACTATAATAAACTATTCAATGAGCTTGCTCGTTATATTGTTGCTCAATGGTTTTTTGCGGTTGAAGCCCATTGGAAAGAGAACACTCCGAATGAAGCTGAACAAGTCCTTTTTGAAAAACACTTTGCCGGCAAAGACGTAAATATTACAAAAATATACGGTGCGACCTTGATTATCGGTGTTATGACCGCTCATTTTAGTTTTGTTGTTCAAATAGGCGATGGAGCGGCTGTGATTATTCCGCAAAACGGCGAGGCGTTTATTCCGCCGGAAACTGTAGACGAAAATCAAGGAGCAGGGCAAACCAATTCGCTTTCAAGCTCCAATTGTTTAGAGCGATTCCGCTATTATTATACCGAAGAACCGCTGAAAGCCATTGTTGTAACAACCGATGGTGTAACGGATTCTTACGGCGGTAACGATGGCAAGGATTTATTGCGGTTCTGCGAAAAGCTGGTTGACCTTCATATAGAAGATGATAAACAGGCGAAAAGATTTTTAAATGATTGGCTACCTAGATTATCCGAACAAGGCAGTCAAGACGATATGTCTGTAGCGGGGATTTATGATGCTTCATCAAGAGTAACAGAATCTACGCCCGATAATATCGCTCCCGAATCGGAAATCATGTCTGCGGCTGAGCCGGAGGACAAGCCTGAACCTGAACCTGAACCTAAATCAGATACTGAATCTGAAAACGACAATCCAAGCGAAGGAGAAACGGTAAATGAAAAGTCAAATACGGCAGGCGTTGAATAAAATCATGGGCAGTTTCGGAGAATCGGCTTTTACTAATGCGAGGCAATTTAAAGCTGTTTTGTCTGATGTTCCCATTGAAACTAACGCTAAAAAAATCCGAAGCCTGTTAAACACGGCAATGGTTGAAATGCGGGCTTATTCACGGTTAAAGGCGGGGTTTGCAAAAAGCAGTCCGTTCATCGTTGATAATTTAATCAATGAAATGACGGAGGATTATGAAATTAACCCCGCTTCTGCCAAAACAGTAATTGAGAGTATAGCCGAAGAATTATTCGGCTATACTCCTGTATCTGTCCCCGTTGCCAATACACCGCCCGCACCTAATCCGCAACAACCCTTAAACCCGCAACCAATGCAAACTCCAATTGATGTTGACTTGCTCAAACAACAGCTTCTCACAGAAATAATGGGGCAAATTTCATCAGACCCGCAGTTTTCACAGAAAATGCCGCCCCAACCTCTGCCGACTAAAAATCCGGGTGCATCGTCAATACCGAAAATCGGTAGCATAATCCCATTCGGAGGTTATGATTGGCGAGTGCTTGATGTACAAAATAGTAAAGTTCTGCTAATAACAAAAGACGTTATAGAGAAACGCAAATTTGATGCTTCAACCAATAATTGGACAAAGTGTGAATTGAGAAAGTATCTTAACGGAGCATTTTACAATAGTTTTGATACAAGCGATAAATCGAGAATTGTTAGTTTTAACAGCGACAATGTTTTTTTATTGAGCGTTGATGAAGCAAGAAAATATTTTAAAAATGATTCTGATAGAGCGGCAAAATATGGAAAAGAAGCTTCGTGGTGGTGGCTTCGGTCGCCCGGCGACTATGGTGACAGTGCCGCCGGCGTCCTTTCCGACGGCAGTGTCTACGTCCTTGGCATCGACTTCTACGACGTGTCGGCGGTTGGCGGCGTTCGCCCCGCTTTGTGGCTGAATCTGTAATCTTTAATCTTTTAATCTGATAAATCGTTAAATCTCTAAATCCCGCCCCGTGGGCGGTAATCTCCCGCCGCCGTGCGGCGTAATCTATTCCCGCGGAGCGGGTCGCGATTTTTTGAAAAATGAGGTGTTTTTCAACTATGAACGAAAAGAAGAGTGATTTGCTAATTGTAACCAAAGCAAAGGATTTGTGCAGTTATATTATGATAATCACGCAGAAATCACCGAAACAGTTTCGTTTTACATTCGTGAGCAGATTGCAGAATCTTTCGCTTGATATAATAGAGTGCATTTTCCGTGCCAATGATATTTTTATCGGCAAGGGCTTTGAAAAAAATGCGGAAAAGCGGCTTGAATTTCAGCATAAAGCTCTGACAAGTCTTAAAATACTCGCGTATATATCAGAAATTTCAATGGCACAAATGTGCATACTCCCTAAGCAATATGAGCAAATATCCAAATTAACCACAGACTGCCAAAGGTTATTGGGAGCGTGGATTAACAGCGATAAAAAGCGTTTTTCTTCCTAAGGCGTGTTTGCGGAAACGGCGGGAAAACACTTGCCGACAGAGCCGGAAACGCTGTTTATGCTTTTCTTGTTTTTTGAAAGCGGTATATTGCCGCTTTCACTTTCGGCGGAACAGGAGTAATTATGTCTGATTATGAAAAAATGCACAGTTTTGAAAATTTATATAAAGCTCATTTAGTGGCAAGGCGGGGAAAACGCAATAAGGCGGAGGTTATTCGCTTTGAAATGAATCTATCGGAGAATTTATGTAAATTGCAGGAAACTCTGAAAAATAAAACCTACAAACCGCAGAAATATAAGCATTTTATGATATACGAGCCAAAGGAGCGTTCTATTTTCGCACCTGATTATGCTGACAGGGTAGTTCAGCATTGTTTATGCGACAACATAATAATGCCTAAGCTTGAGCCAAGGTTAATATATGATAACGCCGCTTGCCGCATAGGAAAAGGCACACATTTTTCAATTGACAGATTATCGGTTTTTATGCGTGATTTTTATAAGAATCACGGAACAAGCGGATATTTTTTGAAATGTGACATCATGAAATATTTTTACAGCATTGACCATAATGCGTTAAAACAAAAGCTGTCAAAAGTATTTAATGAAGAAGTTTACAGCTTGCTTTGCAGTATTATCGACAGCTATGAGGTTACGGACGGGGTTGGACTTCCTTTAGGCAACCAAGCAAGCCAATGGTTTGCCCTGTATTATCTTGATGCCGCCGACAGGCTCATTAAAGAGAAGCTGAGGATAAAATACTATGTCCGATACATGGACGATTTTATTCTTCTTCACCATGACAAGGAATATTTACGCCATTGTCTTGACGAAATACGAAGAATTTGCGGTGTTGAATTAAAAATTGAGTTGAATAACAAAACGCAGATTTTTGCCGTTAAAAACGGAGTTGACTATTTGGGCTGGCACTTTTATTTGACTGATACGGGCAAGGTTATTCGCAAATTGAAAACGCCGAATAAGCGGCGATTAAAGCGGCGTATGAAATTATTGCAGGAAGAATATCGCACCGGCATAATTGATATTGATGATGTTAAACGCAGTTTGGTTTCAACTCACGGGCATTTGATTCATGGTCACACATATAGGTTTCGCGAAAAATTATACGGCAAAACTGCTTTTTCACGTTCGCAAGAAAACAATGCCATAAAGGGAGAGAAAATTAATCATGAAAGACCAAATAATCCAAGCATTACATAAAATAAAAGAACATTTCGGAACAGAGGTGTTTAATAATCCGAGGCAGTTTAAAGCTGTTCTTTCGGATGTACCGTTTGAGACCGATGCGAAAAAAATACGTAAACTTCTCGAAGTTGCTATATGCGATATGCGGGTTTACTCTCGCTTGGAGGCAGGGCTGGCGAAGAATAATCTTTTTGTAGTCGGCAATTTGAGCAATGAGATGGCAACAGATAATTTTATGGATATAGGTGTTGCTCAAATGACGATTGAGGCTATAGCGGAGGAGTTATTCAGCTATAAGCCTGTTTCGCCTGCCCAAGCTAATAATAATCCACCTACACAACAACAACAATCACAACAACAATCACAATATCAACAATCTGCTCAACAACCTGCCCCAGAAAATCAGCCTCTAGATATGGAAGCATTGGGAGGGCAACTATTAGCTAAACTGATGGGCAGAATCACATCTGCAAATATTCCCATACCTCAATCTTTGCCGCAGGTTAAAATGCCGAACTTATTCAATTCTAACGATAGTCAAATTATTGCTCCTAAAATCGGCAGTATAATCAAATTCGGCAGTTATGATTGGCGAGTGCTTGATGTGCAAAACGACAAAGCATTAATCATTACTGAAGAAATTATTGAGAATAAAGCGTATCATAGTGATTTGGTTGATATAACATGGGCTGACTGCGATTTGAGAAAATATCTGAACGGCGAATTTATTAACAATGCTAAAAAATTCAGCCCAAATGATAGAGATAGAATTACCCCTGTGGTGAACAGAAACGCAGATAATCAATGGTATAACACAAACAGCGGCAGTGATACAACGGACAGCATTTTCTTATTGAGCTTGGAGGAAGTGCGTGAATACTTTGGTGGCAGTATGAAAAAATTACGAAATGTAAGAGTACCAGATGGGTGGTTTTCTGATAAAAATGATTCTAAGAGGGTGGCAAAATATGGTAAACAAGCTTCGTGGTGGTGGCTTCGGTCGCCTGGTATCTACAGCACTAGTGCCGCCATTGTCAATATTGTCGGTTCTGTCTACGTCAATGGTAACTATGTACACAATGTTCACGGCGGTATTCGCCCTGCTTTGTGGCTGAATCTTTAAGATTTAATCTTATTAAATCTTGCCTAAACAACAAAAGGAGAGAAAATTAATCATGAAAGACCAAATAATCCAAGCATTACATAAAATTAAAAACAGCTTCGGAACAGAGGTGTTTAATAATCCGAGGCAGTTTAAAGCGGTGCTTTCGGATGTACCGTTTGAAACCGATGCGAAAAAAATACGTAATCTGCTTAATATTTCTATTTGTGAAATGCAGGTTTATTCACGGTTAAAGGCGGGGTTTGCAAAAAGCAGTCCGTTCATCATTGATAATTTAATCAATGAAATTACGGCGGATTATGAAATTAACCCCGCTTCTGCCAAAACAGTAATTGAGAGTATAGCGGAGGAGTTATTTAACTATAAGCCCGCTTCGTCTGCCCAATCTAATTATAATCCGCCTATACAGCAACAATCCCAACCCCAACAACCTATTTTGCAAAGCCAGCCTATAGATATGGAAGCATTAGAAGAGCAACTGTTAACTAAACTAATGGGCAGAATCACATCTGCAAATATTGCTATTCCCCAACCTGCACCGCAAGCTAAAACGCCCAACTTGTTCAATTCTAATGATAACCAAATTATTGCCCCCAAAATCGGCAGTATAATCAAATTCGGCAAATATAACTGGCAGGTGCTTGATGTTCAGAATAACGCCGCATTAATCATTACCGAAGAAATTATTGAGAAGAAAGCGTATCATAGTAACAGGACTGCTATAACATGGGCTGACTGCGATTTGAGAAAATATCTGAACGGTGAATTTATTAACAATGCTAAAAATTTCAGTCCAAATGACAAGGCGAGAATTATCTCTGTAATGAACGGAAACAGAGAAAACCAATGGTATGATACAAACGGCGGCAATGAAACAACGGACAGCATTTTTTTATTGAGTTTGTACGAACTTGTGAAATACTTTGGAGATAGCGGTGATTTGGAAAACGGCAAGGGTTGGAAATATGAGAGCGGCAAAAATGTATTGGCATATGGAAATGACCGTCGGTATATACACGACCAGTATGATAAAAGCAGGGTGTCAAAATATGGTAACAAAGTTTCGTGGTGGTGGCTTCGGTCGCCCGGCTACAGCAGCGATTATGCCGCCTTTGTCTATGATGATGGTTTTGTCCGCATCATTGGCTATGGTGTCGACATTGATTCCGGCGGCGTTCGTCCTGCTTTGTGGCTAGATTTGTAATTCTATAATCCTGCATAAGCGGGTTGCGATTTTTGAAAAATGAGGATATACTATGAGTTCTTTAACCAATCCCAAGCAACGCTATTATTACTCGTTGCTTTCAGAAAATGACAAGAAAATATATGATGATATTGTTTCGGCTTGGAGGGATTTGAATAGAAATGTTAAAATTCCCAACTCCCCGAGTTGCGGCATTTCAACTATGTTAGAGTATATTCGTTATGACATTCCCAAGCTGTTTTATGTTGATTTTAACGGGATTTCTTATAGAAATCATTTTAATTCGGTTACGTTGAACACGAGGTTTCACTATACAGATTCAGAGATTGCTAATCTGAAAAAACAGCTGAATAAGGCGATTAAGTCATTTACTTGCAATATTTTAAATGAGAAGATGTCACCTTTTGAGCGTGAATTATCGGCACATGACTTTTTAGCAAGTACGGTAAAATACGATTTTCAAAGCAAGAACGATTTCGAGAACGCATCTATTGTAGCCCCATTGCTAAAGAATCGCGGGATTTGCGAGGGATATGCTAAGGCATTTAAACTGCTGTGTGATGAAATCGGAGTTAGTTCGCTTGTTGCTTTCGGGACGGCAGTAAATAGTCTGAATTACGTTAAAACAGGAACAGGCGAATATGAAGGACACGCTTGGAATATAGTAAAAATCGGCGGGAAATGTGCTCATGTTGATGTAACATGGGATTCTGTTAACCCTTTACAAAATAATTCAAAAATTCGTTATGACTACTTTAATCTTGCCGATGATGAAATATCCAAAGACCACGTTTGGGACAAAAATAAATACCCTAAATGCGACACTCACAATATGAGCTACTATCATGTCAATGATTATTATATTACAAGTAAGGGCGATTTTGAAAAATATATAATAAATCAGATTAAGAATAAAGTCGCCTCTTTTAATGTCAAATTTAGCTTTGAATTCGAGGACAATAAGGAGATTACCCGATATATTTCTAAAGCAATGTCAAAGTATCCTCTAATTCTCAAAACATGGAGTTATTCATTAGGGGTTTCCTATAACAAAGCAATGCGAACGGCGTTAATAACTATTGAGTAGGTAAAAATTGATTGGAGATATTATATGAAAAACCAAATAATCCAAGCATTACATAAAATAAAAGACCATTTCGGAACAGAGATATTTAATAATCCGAGGCAGTTTAAAGCTATTCTTTCGGATGTACCATTTGAAACTGATGCGAAGAAAATCCGTAATCTGCTCAATATTTCTATTTGTGAAATGAAGGTTTATTCACGTTTGGAAAAAGGGTTAGCAAAGAATAATACTTTTGTCGTTGGTAATCTCATTGATGAAATGGTAAGAGATTATTATCCTGATGAAAATACTGTTAAAATAGTAATAGAAACTATGGCAGAGGAGTTGTTCGGCTATATTCCTGTATCTGTCTCCACTACCAATACACCGCCCGTACCTAATCCGCAACAACCCTTAAACCCGCAACCAACGCAAGCTTCCATTGATGTTGACTTGCTCAAACAACAGCTTCTCACAGAAATAATGGGGCAAATTTCATCAGACCCGCAATTTTCTCAGAAAATGCCGCCTCAACCTCTGCCGACTAAAAATCCGGGTGCATCGTCAATACCGAAAATTGGCAGTATAATCCCGCTCGGAGGTTATGATTGGAGAGTGCTTGATGTACAAAATAGTAAAGCCCTGCTCATAACAAAAGACGTTATAGAGGAACACCCCTACAATACAAAGTATACAGGCGTTACATGGGAAAAATGCACTTTGCGGCAATATCTTAACGGCGAATTCTATAATTTGCTCGGACAAGATAAATCACGCATTTCTCGTGAAAGGGTTGTTAATTCAGATAACCCTAAATATATTACACCTGGTGGAAATGACACTAACGATAAAATATTTTTATTGAGCATGTCAGAAGCAAATAAATACTTTAAAAATGATTCTGATAGAATGTCAAAATATGGTAATAAAGCTTCGCAGTGGTGGCTTCGGTCGCCTGGCTACGGCAGCCTTTATGCCGCCTATGTCCTCGGTGGCGGTAGTGTCGACGTCTATGGTAAAGATGTCAACTATGACGACTACGGCGTTCGTCCCGCTTTGTGGCTGAAAATATAATTAAATTCAAAGGAAATTCAAGCTATGGAAAAATATATTCAAAGAGATTATTCTGAATACGAAGCACTGAGGGTGCAGTATGCAAACACGGCTGACCCGCAAATAAAGGAGCAAATACGGGCTTTGGGTGAGCTTGTTAATTTGAAAAACGACTTGGATTTAACAAACGGCGACCCGAATACGAAACAATTAGGCGGCAGATACGGCGATGTCAAGGGCAAAATAGCGGGTTATCATGCTCATCATATTCCTCCGAAATCGGTAAGCGACCATAATATGAACACCCTGCCCGCTATCTGCATGACAAGCGAAGATCACAGAATGACCGCAAGCTACGGGAACAGAATGAAAGCGGTGTTTTCACCGGAGGACAAGAATGACAACACAACATATAAAGAGAAGTTAATCAAGCAAATTAACGATGGCAATTATGCAGATGCTTTCAGAAATGAAGTATATGAAATTAAAATGAAATTCGGCGATAAATACGACGGTGCGATTAAACAGGCGATTGAAGCAAACGCCGATTATCTGAAAGAATTCGGCAACCCGCATAAGAATCAAGGCATTGAAGCGTTCAGGGAGAAGTCGGCTGATAAAACATCAAATCAAACGGCAAATAAAGGAATAGAAAGCTTCCGCAGCAAAGAGGGCAGTCAAATGCCTCAACGCAATCAACATAGCCAAAATGCCCAAAACGGAAATCAATCAAGCGGACAAGCCAGCGGAAGCGGTCAAGGGAGGTAGTTTACTTTGAGGGAACAGATTATACAGGTGTTACACAAAATCAAGGAAAGTTTCGGTACGGATGTGTTTGCGAACCCGAGGCTTTTTAGTGCTGTGCTTGCTGACGTTAAAATTGAAACAGATGCTAAAAAAATCCGCAACCTGCTTAATATTGCTGTTCGGGATATTCATATATATCAACGATTGGAAAAAGGATTAGCAAGCAACAATAAATTTATAATCGACAACCTTATTTGTGAAATTTCGTCAGACTATATGATAGAAAAAACTGCTTCGCAAGCAGTAGTTGAAGCTTTTGCCGATTTGTTAGGATATATTTCACCGCCTGTCGCAACTGCTCGTAAAGTGGTGGTAAATCCTTTAGAGGGGTTAATACCTACAAGACCAGTTCTTATCGTATTTTTTGTAATTGATAAATCCGGCAATATGGCGGGAGCAGGCATTAACGCACTAAACCACGCCATGAGGGAGATGATACCTATTCTCAAAAACATAGACGGGCAAGGTGCAGATTTAAAGGTTGCGGTTCTTACTTTCTCAGCGGGAGCAGAGTGGCTTTATTCAGAGCCTCAAGATGTAGAGGATTTTGAATGGTATGACATTGAAACGAATCTTGATTATGATTGGGATAACTACACTTCTGATTTTGGTGCGGCTTGCGATGAACTATACGTTAAAATGTCAAGAGAGGCATACATGAGCTCGAGAAAAGGTTACAAAATCCCCATTATTATACTTATAACAGCCGGAAAACCTACGGATAATTGGCAACCATCTTTAGCGAAATTAAAGAAAAACAGATGGTTTAAAGCTGCATTTAAAATCGGACTTGCGGTTGATGATGCCAACGAGAATGTGATTGGCGAATTTGTCGGAACAAAGAAAGGTAAGAATGGCAAATATGAGAGGGTTTACCAACCTTATGATGCAAATAAGCTAAAAAAATTATTTAGGGGTGAATACTCTTCGTATGTGTGTAGTCATGAGGATGAGGATTGGGATTAATATGGCTAAATTATAACATTTAATAATGAGAGAACTTTTGTAAATAGCCAAAAACAATTTTAAAAAGGTGAAATAACATGAACATATCAACCCGCCTACTCTACGGCAACACAGTAACGCAAAATACCCCACCTGCACAAACAAGCGGAGCTGTCAAACTCCACGGTACTTTTGCGGGCAAACCGTCAGCTTTCACGCTCAACAATGACACATTAAGCAAACACACAATGCTCATCGGCGGAACAGGTTGCGGCAAAACAACGCTCTTTTATCATTTTATTTCGCAGTTAAAAAAATCAATGACGAACGATGATGTGATGATAATTTTTGATAGCAAGGGTGATTTTCATTCAAAGTTTTTCAACAAAACAACGGATATAATTATCGGAAATTCAAAGCAATATTCGGCTGAATCGGCGCATTGGAATATCTATAAAGAAATCCTCGCCGATGGCTTGGAAGAGCGGGATTTTATCATAAACACACAAGAAATCTGCAAGTCATTCTTTGAGGAACGCACTAAAAATACAACAAACGCTTTCTTCCCAAACGCCGCAAGAGATTTATTGGCGGCAATTATAATCACCTTTATTCGTGAGGGCAAAAAAGACTCCGCAATAAAAAAAGAGTTTTTCTACAACAGCAAGCTTAAAGAATTTTTAGATTTATCCGATTCGCAAATGATTATGGATTTGCTCGGCGACAGCCCCGATGCTAATGCAATTTTATCCTACATAAGCGGCGACAACGCACAATCGCAGGGCGTTTTATCTGAAATGTATTCCGTCATAAGAGAGATTTTAATCGGCGTTTTTGCCGAACGAGGTATGTTTTCCATGCGTGAATTTGTCCGTAATAAGGGAAAACGAACCCTATTCATTGAGTACGACCTTTCAATCGGCAGTATGCTAACCCCTGTTTATCGTTTAATGTTCGACCTCGCACTCAAAGAAGCTCTCGGGCGAAACAAGCCGCAGGGCAACGTCTACCTTGTTTGCGATGAGTTTAAATTGCTCCCTCATTTGAAACACATTGACGATGGCGTTAATTTCGGGCGTAGTTTAGGCGTGAAAGTTTTTGCGGGTATTCAGAGTATCGAGCAATTATACGAAATCTACGGGCAAAGCCGAGGGCGGAATATTGCGGCGGGGTTTTCGTCAGTTTACGCATTTCGCTCAAATGATACAGCGACACGAGATTTCGTCACAGGTCTATTCGGCAAAAATATCGTTTTAGAAAAATATCAGCGTTTGGATAATCAAATTATCGAAGAAAAACGGAACGGACAAACTGTCGAGGACTGGGATATGAACAGCCTGAAAATCGGCGAAGCGATTGTAGGTTTGCCGTTTTCACAGCCGTTTAGGTTTTATTTTGATAACTATTAACTAAGGTGCGTTATTTTACAAATTGAAACCATCTCAAATTCAAGCAACCGATTAAGCACAAACAAAACCCAGCCAATAACCGCCTCCCTAAAAAGCAATTATCAGCCGGATTTTGCCTGAAATATTTAAAAATTGCAACAATGCTCAATAAGCCAAAACAGGCTTACTCACCAAATTCCCAACCCCTTGAATTATCTGCTCGTTTAATATCCTCCACTCCCGAAATCGGTGTACCGAGACTTACAAGTTTTTGTTCTCCTGCTTTCCTTTCGGCGTTAAATTTTTTCAAAAGGTCCTCATGTTTTTTCAATTCGGCGGCATACTGTTCTCTGCGTTGGGCATCTTCAATAGTGTCTATTAATGCGATTGCTGATTGCAGTGCTGCCTTTAATTGAGTTTCCTGTTGCTGTAGCTCGGCTTTATGCCTGCTGAGTTCAATTTCACGGTTGTTCAGCAATACCGTTTGTTTATCAATCCACTTTTTGATGTTTCGGTTTCGTTTTATTTGAATTACAAGCTCATTTTTTTCTTCGTTAAGTGCAAACCTGTCCGTTTCAATCGTAGCTTTGTCTGCTTCAACCTCGGCTTTAAAACTCTTGGCTTCGCTCATAATTTTCTTAGCTTGTTTTTTAATCTCATCACGCTTCCGCTGCGATTCCGCATTGCGTTTTAACGTTTCTCGATGTAAGCGGTAGTCGGCGGTGTTCATGTGTTTCGTTTGATGGTCGGGTTCGTTTATAATCGTAATGCCCAATTTATCCTCAGCTATTTCAATCCATTTTTCCCGGCAGATTTTTGTGAAAGTAACTTGGCGAGTATTGTAAAAATAATCCTCGCCTTTAACAGTTTTTTTGATGGGCTCGTCGATCAGATTTCCGGCAATATCAATGCCATAAACACCTTCTTTTAAATCGGGGCGAGGCAGTTCGATTCCCGCCGCTTTCATTCCCCGTGTCATTGAAAACTTAATCGTCCCATCTGATTGTGCGTAATGCCAAACGCCCCTCTGCTGAGCGTGAGGAGTTGCCTCATCATAATGCTCCGCTGAGTTCAAAATTTTAAAATGGCTTCCGTATTTCTCATTAAGCCAAATCCTAAAGTCTTTGAATATGATATGAAAATCATCTTCCGAAGGATGTTCTTCAGTATTTCCAATTTGCAAAATCATTTCATATGGCTTTGGTTGTTTAGCAATCCATTCCTCAAGTGTTCCCATATTTTCAGCGTATTTATATTGACCGTTTTTTATGTAACGATTCTTTTGGGCGAGGTAAGCAGGTTCCAATGTTGTCTCATAATATTTCTGTTCAACCTCCTCGAATGTCATATAGCTTCCGCCCAATGTATCAGCAAAATAATATTCGCCCTGATAAATATCATAATGCATATTGTCAACAGTGCGGCACGGATCAATATATTTTGACCTGTTTATATCAAATTTTCGATCGTTATGTTTAACTGACATTTTACTCGATGACGTCCCTCCGTGCAAGCTGGCTTTCATATCATTCATATTAATCTTCCTTTCTGACCGCTATGCGGTCTGTAACGTTTTTAGGTTGCGGGGGCAACCATACTAAAAGCAATAACCCAATATTGCCTTTAGGAATTTTCACCTTTGGTGACTATATTCCTAAAGACTTGGGCCAAAGAGGGGCGTAACCCCTTCTCCAGACTCTCCCCTAACCCGCATAAAACGCAGGTATATCAGCAATATCAGATATTGCCGATAACAATACGAGATAGCTATGCACCGAACATTTTGCGATGTTCATTGCGTTCTAATAAAAATTTTTCGTGTTGTTTATCTGACCACTTATTAGCTGTGGCATATACCGCTAATGCCACGTAATCGGATTTTTCTAAACCGTATTTTTCTGCCTCGGTTTCAATTAATGCGACAATATGGTCGTTAAGTTTGTATGTGCGTTGCTGTTTTTCATCTTGTTTTTTAGATTTTTTTGGTATTGTTGTTGCCGCTTGGGTTATATCAACAGATTTTTCTATTGCCGATAAATCGCCTTGCTTTGAGGTCGGGATAATCGCCGGTGGAGCGGATTGCGGTGGAGTGATCGCCGGTTGAGGGATAGGTGTATGTACATAACCCTGCGTTGCCGGGTTAGCAGATTGATAATTTTGTTCCATAATAATTCTCCTTCACATTATATTTGAATTCCTATTTAAGCCCCGTCGGGGCTTCGGGTGTAGTTTTGATTGCCTTTTTATGTTGCGTGTTTCTGATTTTCACCTCCCTCTTCTCTACATATAGTACCCCCTGAAAGATACGCCGACAGCACAGCCATATCCACCAATCGCATACGATGTACCTGCACGGTAGGAATTTTGCCCGATAACAAAATCTCTCTGAGGGCATATTTTGATAGATTCGTCTGTGGGTCGTCTTTAAGTATTTCGGTATATGCGGCGTCAAGTGTTCTGGAAAACGCACACCAAACACAGAGCAAATTATCAAAATATCGAAAGTTCTTAATGCTTCCGCCGATTATCTGCTCGGGTTGTCTGGCGTTGCAACCTCTGATACACATATAAAAGATGTATGTGAGTATACAGGGCTTTCCGAATCTGCTGTCTGTGAGTTGCAAAAAATACAAGCCTTAGATAACGAAAGTTCACCGATTAAAATAGAGTGTGAGCTTGAAACAGAGTCTGACACAATCCTCCGCTTTGAAGATGAAGCATATATCGAAACCATAAAACAAAGTGACATATTGAATGAAATTATAGAAGAACCCGAATTTGCAAAAATATTGACAGATATTAATCGGTTTGTCACACGGATTAGCATTGAAAGTAAATTTCTTTGTGATGAGAATGAATACTCGGCAGATGACATTTTGTGCAGACATAACGATGTTATGAAAATGGACGAAGAAACGTGTTTGGGCGATTTGCAGAGCGACATAAAATGCGAAAAAGACCTGCTACTATATTACATACAAAAATCTTTCGTTGAACTTGTTGAACGTGTTGGAGAAAGATTAGGCGAAAATAATTTAAAAATGACAGACAAAGGCGAGAAGCTTTATGACAAAATAAACGAGCGAACAACATATAAAAACATGGTAATTTATGACGGAAAAAGAAAAGATAACAATACAGAATAAGGAGAGTTTACAGTAATGGCAAACATAAGAAAAAGGGGAAACACATACCAAGTTGATGTATTAGAGGGGCGTACCGCTGATGGCAAAAGAATACGACGCACAGCTACATTCACCCCCGAACCCACTATGACACCTAAACAAATCGAAAAAGCATTGAATAAATTTGTTGTGAATTTTGAAGAACAAGTCAAGCAAGGATTGTATCAAGATGGGAAAATTAAGTTCCAAGAATATGCCGAACACTGGCTTGAAACTACGGTCAAACGCTCCAACAAACACCGCACACATATTACATATGAAGACATTTTGAAAAAACGCATATATCCTGTGCTTGGTCATTTGCGTCTTGAGGACATTCGCCCCGCACATATCAAGGCATTATTGCGTGACTGGGAAGAGAACGCAACAAACGCAAAAACGGGTACACCGCTAAGCGGGAAAACACTTAATAACTATTTCCGCGTGTTGTCGAGTCTTTTCAGTTGCGCAGTAGAAGACGGGCGGTTGAACAATAACCCTTGCAAGAACGTAGCAGCGCCGAAATTTAAGCAAAAGCGAGTCGAATATTTGCAGGACATTCATGTTCCCATATTCCTCGAAATGGTTGACAATGCCGCCGATGACAATGCGGTGACAGATTTTCCGCTTGCGATAAAAATACTTTTGTTCTCAGGATTACGGCGAGGAGAATTGCTCGGTTTAACTTGGTCAGCGGTTGATTTTAATAAAGGGCAGATTGATATTTCGACAACCTCTTTGTACGCACCGGACAGAGGCATCTACGCAGAAACTCCCAAAACTGACAAATCGGCAAGGATTGTAAAACTCCCTGCCGAATTAATTTCTATGCTTGAAAATTACAGAGCAACTCAAAAAGAAATCGCCGCAAAATACGGCGACAAGTGGAATAACAATGCGGGGTACATATTTACACAAAAATACGGAGAGCCGCTTCACCCCGATACGCTGACAGGCTGGCTGCGCAAACGCCTGATGCGGCACAACGCTAAAATGAAAGAACTCGGAGAAACCGATAAAATTCTCCCCATGGTAAGTCCTCATGATTTAAGACATACCCATGCGAGTTTGCTCATTTCGGAGAATACGAACATCAGAACAATATCTTCACGGCTCGGACACGCCGCCGTTACAACAACATTGAACACATACAGCCATGAAATAAAAAGTGCAGAGATCGCCGCCGTTGAACTTCTTGAGAGCAAGTATCTTAGGAAACACGTACAAAAAACAACGCCTCCGAATTAAATCATAGGCGTTGTTAAAATATTAAAAATCACATTGTCCGTCAAATGTCCGTCAAATGCTTGAAACAAAGGTGTTTCGGCAGAAAATAAAAAACCCCGCAAACCTTGAAGTTTACAGAGTTTTCTTTGGTTGCGGAGAGAGGATTTGAACCTCTGACCTTCGGGTTATGAGCCCGACGAGCTACCGAGCTGCTCCACTCCGCGGTAAAGATAGTTATATTCGTTGCTTATTATTAACACCGTTTTTTTATTATATCATAAATAAAATTGCGTGTCAAGCTTTTTTTTATTTTTTTATGAATTTATTTTATTTAAAACCGATAAGCCGTGTTTACAGCCGTTCGCCGCCTGCCTTTCGATGAACGGCTATGAACACGGCTTCTAAAAAAACCAAGAAATTCCCCCTTGCTTTATTTACTTTTTTTTGATATAATGAATAATGTAATTATCGCTTAAACAGAAAGGACTAAATTGCTATGGTATTAACAATAGGCATGATAGTTAAAAATGAGGGGAGAATACTTGAAAGGTGTCTTGAATCACTTAAACCTATACGGGAGGCTTTGGAAACCGAGCTTATTATCGTTGACACGGGCTCAGAGGATAATACCGTTGAAATAGCCGAAAAATACGCCGATGAGGTTCGCCGCTTTGAATGGGTTAAGGACTTCTCAGCCGCGCGGAACGCATCCTTGGAGGGAGCTAAGGGCGAATGGTTTATGTATATAGACGCGGACGAATGGTTCGGCGATTGCACGGAACTGATTGAGTTTTTTAAGTCCGGGGAGTATAAACGCTATAATTCCGCCTGCTATACCCAGAGAAATTATTCGGAAGCGGATTTAGAGGGGCGGTATTTTGACGCGGTGGTTCTGCGTATGACAAAAATTATGCCGAATACTAAATTTGTTAAGCTCGTGCATGAGTATTTAAATACCAGAGGCGAGCCGATTAAAATTCTCGGCTCATATGTTCACCATACGGGATATGCAGGCTTAGGCGGCGCGGATAATCCGAAACGCCTTAGCTATATTGAAATTCTGCTTCGCGAGCTTGAAGAAACGGGCGGCGCGGAGGTGATTACCTATATGCAGCTTTTTGACCTGTATTTTGCGTATGATAACGCTAAGGCGGAGGAATACTGCAAAAAGGGGATAGAGGTCAATACAAGGCTTAGGTATAATACCTTTCTTAATTACGTTTTTATGAAGGGGGTCGCCTTGGCTAGGGCTAACGGCGGCAATTACGCTAAAGCGGCTCAAACCATAAGCGATTATTTCGCGAAAAGGGCTAAGGACAGGAATGTCAAGGGAATGATTGCAAATGACATTGAAATGTATGCCCTTAAAGCGATTGCTTCGCATAAGCTGGGTAATATTCAGCAGATGAAAAGTGCCGCTAAGCGGTATAACGACTTATATTTGAAATATAAAAAAGGGATGTACCGCACTGCCGACCTCATGTCGTCTGCGCCTCGGTTTTTAAACGATGAGGAATTTATCCAGATAAACCGCGACCTTGTTAACGCGCTTGAAAAGTCGGGGGCTTTAAGCGAAGCGGAGGAATTTCGCAAAAATCTGCCTCTTGATGCTTCTGTGGGCGAGAATAATGATGGCGGCGAAAAAATTGTGCTGACAATCGGCATGATAGTTAAAAATGAGGAGAAAACCCTTGAAAGATGCCTTGAATCCTTGGCTCCGATAAGGAAAGCCGTCAAAACCGAGCTGATTATTGTTGATACCGGGTCTTCCGACGGCACGGTTGAGATTGCGGAAAAATACGCCGACGAGGTGCGGCATTTTGAATGGGTTAGTGACTTCGCCGCCGCCAGAAACGCATCCTTGAAGGGTGCTAAGGGCGAGTGGTTTATGTTCATTGATGCCGATGAATGGTTCGGGGATTCCTCCGACTTGACAGAGTTTTTCATTTCGGGCGAATATAAACGCTTTAATTCAGCCGCTTACACGCTGAGGAATTACATGACGGAGGACATCAACAGCCGTTATGTCGATGGTTTAGGTATTCGCGTTACAAAGATTCTGCCCGACACCGCTTTTGTTAAGCCCATCCATGAATATCTCAATACCTGCGGCGAACCGTATAAAACCCTCACCTCCTATGTCCACCATATAGGCTACGCCGAAACGAGCAATCAAAAGGAAGAAAAGCGTCAGCGAAACATAAACATTCTGCTAAGGGAGCTTGAAGAAACAAAGGGCGACAGCGTAAGCGCGTACAATCAGCTTTTTGACGTTTATTACGGCGTTGACAACGCGCTGGCGGAGGAATATTGCAAAAAAGGCATAGAAGCAAACACCCGCCTTAACTACAGCATCTATATGAACTATGTCTTTTTAAAGGGTATCGCCTTGTCAAGGATTAACGCGGGAGATTGCTCCGGCGCAGATGATGTGATACGCGATTATTTTGCCAAAAGGGCTAAGGATAAACATATAAAAGGAATTATCGCGAACGATATTGAAATGCACGCTCTGAAAGCCGTGGTTTCCCAAGGGTTATTGAATATCTCTCAGATGAAAAATTCGGTAAAGCGTTATAATGACTTATATAAAAAGTATAAGCAGGGGATGTATCGCACCCCTGACCTCTTATCGTATGCCCCCCGATTTTTAAGCGACAATGAGTTTATCAATCTTAATCTGGACTTGATTGACGTTCTGGAGGCTTCGGGCGCGTTCGGGGAGGCGGAGGAATTTCGTAAGAATCTGCCGCGCGAAGCTTCTCCCGCCGCAAACGAAAATGCCGATGGTCAAACGATGCTGACCATCGGTATGATAGTTAAAAATGAGGAGGAAAACCTTGAAAGGTGTCTTGAATCCTTAGCTCCGATAAGGGAATCCGTTAAAACCGAGTTGATTATAGTCGATACCGGCTCGACCGATAATACGGTTGCAATCGCTCAAAAATATGCCGATGAGGTGCGGCATTTTGAATGGATTAAGGATTTCGCCGCCGCCAGAAACGTCTCCTTAAAGGATGCTAAGGGCAAGTGGTTTATGTTTATCGATGCGGACGAATGGTTTGGGGACTGTGAAGAAATCATAGCGTTCTTCAATACGGGCGAGTATAAAAATTACAATACCGCCTCATATCTTGTAAGGAATTATATGACGGATAACATTCACGGGCGTTATTCTGCAGGGGCGGTTTTGCGTATTACAAAAATCCTGCCGCAGACAAGGTTTGAGGGGGTTATCCACGAGCATTTGACTACAACGGGAGAGCCGATTAAGCAGTTGAATTCCTACTCCCACCATTTCGGATATTTAGAGCTGAACGATGACGACAGCGAGAAGCGCAAGCGCAATACCGAGCTTCTTTTAAAAAAGCTTGCGGAGGATGCAGATAACGCGCTGAACTATCAGCAGTTGTTTGACGTTAACTACGGCTTTGATAACCAAAAAGCAATTGAATACGCTCAAAAGGGGATTAAAGTTGCGGAGAAAAAAAATGAAAACCCCTATCTGCCTTATATTCTCACTAAATCTATTATCAGTGCCTATATCTATGATGAGGCTTACGAAAATGCCGCCGAAGCTTTAAAGGGGTATTTTATAAGGAAAGTTGCCGATAAAAGCGTAGAGCCCGTTATTGTTACCGATATGGACATATATGCGATGAAAACAGTTACTTACCTTAAGCTTGACGTAAACGAAGCGGTTCGCGCCTTTAATAAATATACGGAAATCTACAAAAAATATAAAAAAGGAACGCTGAAAACAAACGATATTTATTACGATATACCCCGTTATTCCAATGAGGTCGAGCAACTGAACATAAGCTGTATGCTTTTAGGCGCGCTTATAAAGGGCGGCAAGTATCATACCGCGCTGGAATACAGGAAAAACGCGCCCTATTCGCAGATAATATTAAGCTTCGGCTACGGTACACTGCGCGTTCGGATTAAAGGGGACTTGGAAATAATAATAGCCTTGGAGAAATACGCCGTTCTTGATGATTTGCTTAATCAGCTTAAAGAAGATAAAACAGCCGTAACAATTTTAGAAGAATTGCTCCTTGAAAAGCTTGCCTCCATGACTGTTCCCGATGCAAAAGCTAAATTCATCAACGAGCTTAATGCCCGCGCGGTTCATTCGGAGCTCTCCGTTCAATTCAAGCGAAGTTTAATTTTACACAACAGAAAAGACGGCGTTACGGAGGATTATGTATATTCGGTAATCGGCGAACATGCCGTGCTTCCGGCTTATCTGGCGGATATTGTTTATCTGTCGCTTAAACATAACGTGCTGGAGCATGAGGTTTTGAGCAAAACCGATACCGAGAGGCTGGAGGAATACTATAACGCCTGCAACCACAAGGAAGCCTTTTTGCAAACATTGCGTGAATATGCCGAAAGGGATGACGGAGAGCAGCTTACCCCCTTTCAATATATGTGGAAAGCGCGAGCCGCGCTTTTGGCGTTAAAGCGGATTCAAAGTTTAAGCGATGCCGATACGGTGGGGCTTTTTACCATATATTCCTTTTATTCAATGTCCTATAACGAAGCCGTGTTTAAAAACGAAATTACAGCGGGAGAGCTTGCCGAGGAATTGCCTAAGGAAAATCTTATTGGGCATTACAGCTTTCGCGCCGCTGTTGCTTTTAACAACAGAGATGTTAAAACCTGCGTAGGCTTCATGAAAAAAGCCGCGGTTTTAGATATTGGGCTTAAAAGGGTTGTTACCGCTATGGGGAAATTATTTTGAAAGGCTGTGTTCAAATTGTTCTTGACAATCGGTATAATCGTAAAAAATGAGGAAAAAAATCTTGAAAGGTGCCTTGAATCGCTTAAACCCATTAGGGAAGCTTTTGAAACCGAACTGATTATAGTTGACACGGGCTCGGTTGACGATACCGTCCGCATTGCCGAAAAATACGCGGATGAGGTCAGGCACTTTGAGTGGGTCAAAGATTTCTCCGCCGCACGGAACGCTTCCTTAGAGGGAGCTCGGGGCGAATGGTTTATGTATATCGATGCGGACGAATGGTTCGGCGATTGCACGGACTTGATTGAGTTTTTTAGAACGGGCGAATATAAGGAGCATGATACCGCAACATATATCCAAAGAAATTACTCCTCCGAAAATATTAACGGCTGTTACAGCGACAGTATGCCGCTAAGGCTCACTAAAATTTTTGCGGATACTAAATTTGTCAATCCGATTCACGAGCATCTTAATACCGCTTGCAAGAGTTTAAAGCGGCTTTCCTCATTTGTTCACCATTTCGGCTACCTTGAATTTAAAAAGCAGGACAGTCAAAAGCGCGAGCGTAATATTGAGATTCTTTTAAAGGAGCTTAAAAGAAATGATTCAAGCGTGTATCTTCAGCTTTACGAGGTTTTGCACGGCTATGACAATGCTAAGGCTATTGAATATGCGCGGGAGGGCATACGATTGTCCGAGCGGACGGGTGATAACATCTATATGCCGTTCATTTTACGCAAGCTGATTGCGCTTGCATACCATAACAGCGGCGAATTTGAAAAAGCCGCCGCCGTTACAGATGAATATTTTTCAAAAAGAAAAGCCGCTAAAGGCGTTGAGGCGGTTATATTGTCCGACATGGATATGCACGCGCTCAGAGCAATTGTATTTTGCAAATTGGATGCGTCTAAAGCCGCCGCCGCTTTTGAAAAATACGCGGCTCTTTACAAAAAATTTAAGCAAGGAGAAATCAACACCCGGGATATGTATTTCGATACACTGCGGTTCGCAAATGATAACCAATTTGTTAATGTAAGCTGTATGCTTATTTCCGCGCTCGTTGAAGCAGGCGACTATAAAGCCGCGCTTGCACTGAGGGGGAACGCGCCTTATTCAAGCGTAATATCCTGCTTCGGATATGAGGCGGCAAAAACAAGGATAGCCCAAGACCTGAGGTTGGTATCCCAAATCCCCGACTATTCCTGCTTTAATGAGTTATGGCTGGAATTGAAGGACGAAAAGGAAGCATTCCCCTTGCTTTGCTCCGAAATCCTGAGGGAAGCTTCGGAACTTAATATTGAAGCCTTCACCCCGGCGCAGTGCGCTCAAATTGCAAATTACGCGCTTGAAAGCCTAAAGGCAATGAATGAATATGACAGCGGCATTATGGACTTATTTGTAAAATATGCTTACATTGCCATGACACGGATAAACAAGCTCTGCAAACCCGAAATGATTAACGATGAAATGATTCTGTGCCTGCCGAGGGATTTAAAGCTTGGCTACTACTGCTTTATGGCAGCTTCCGCCTTTGACGGCAGGGACGTTAAAGCATGTGTCGGTTATATGAAAAAAGCCGCTATATTGGAAATAGGGCTTAAAAAGGTGGTTTCTGCTATGGGGAAGGCGTTTTAAGGGGCATAGGCGGTTGAATGTCAAATTTATGTTCCGACAAATCAACCAACCATCGTCATCAAAAACTCCGTTGAATATTCCTGGGCATCAAGGCTGTCTATGTTAACACTGCCGTCGTCTAAGCGGCGGTCGGTTATCGCGCCATCCTCCCAGACGGCTTCGGAGAATGCCCTTATCGTATTTTCGCAATGCGGCAAAATAAAATACCGCCCCGTGCCGAAAAGGCGGCAGTAAAATCTTATTCTGTCGCGGATGGGGTTTTTCCGCGCATTTTTAACATCAACCGCCAAACCGCGCCGCATAACTTCCGCCTTGATTCCGCGTATTAAAACCTGCTCCGCGCTGTCGCAATAAAGCTCCGCTATGCGGTGTTTTTTCATATTCCGCTCTAAAAAATCGCAAACCCTCATCTCTAAAACATCGGGCGTTAAAGCCTCTTTGGAATACCACTCATCAAGGGTTATAATTTTCGCGAAGCCCTTAGTGTAGCCCGTAAGGTTAAGCGCGTGAGCGGAATGATTCCCGCCGAAATCAAGCCCTGCCGTGCAATAAACAATATTATCCGGCGGCTCTTTGATTATAAACGCCTTAGGATTATCGGCGAACGCGCGGTAAATCACCCCGCTTGCCGCCCGCCATTTTCCTAAAATGAACCTGTCGTAGTAAACCGTCCCGGCGTATTCCTGCTTTAGCGCGGCGACAAATTCTGGCTCTAAAAACGGGTTATCATCAATAGTAAAGCGGGTCTGATGAATATCCGCGCCCGATTGCAAAAAGCGGTGAAACCAATGCCCCGGGCTGTCGGGGTTGCAAGTTCCGTCAAACCGCGCTCCTTTTTTGTCAAGGCGTGATTTTAACATTTGAAACACGCTCTCGGACCATGTTGTAATCTCGTCGCCGTAGCAATAAGCCGCCCCCGCGCCTTGAAGCTTTGAAACCTGCGTGGATTTATCCGCGCCCAAGCACCAGCAATCCCGCCCGAAAAGCCGCACCCTGCCGCTCTGTGAGGGACTGCCGACAAGCCCCTCCGTCCAAATTTCCCGCATAGGGTCTAAAATATTCCGCTCCAGCGTGCCGACGGTATTGCCGATTAAAAAAATATGCCCCCGTGGGGCGGTTTTGATTCTGTGCGGGATTCTGAAATAATCCAGATAAGTTTTCCCCGAGCGCGTCGCGCCCTGTGAGATATTCCAGCGGTGAAACTCCTCAACCGTCTCCCGCCAGACTTTGCTTTGCTTTGGTGAAAAATTCATTTTAAATGTTCCTTTCTTAAATTTATTTTTAATTATTGACAATACGTATTTTACGTGTTATAATATGAATACAGGGGTGATGAATAATGACAGGCGTTGAAATGATAAAGCTGTTAAAAAGCAACGGGCATAAACCGATAAGGACTAAAGGCAGTCATTATCATTACAAAATAAATGGTAAAAGCTTCCCTGTACCACATCATCACACAGAATTAAGCAAAAGAATTGAAAATCAAATTCTGAAATATGCGGGTTTAAAATGAGGTGTTATTTATGAGATTCACTTATCCGGCGCAATTTATCAATGAAGACAACGGCTCAATATCGGTATTTTTCCCCGATTTGCAAGGATGCTTTACCGGCGGCTGGGGTTCATTGGAAGAAGCTTTTTTAATGGCGAAGGATGCTTTAGAGGGGCATATTGAGGTTTTAGCGGAGCAAGGCGAAACGCTCCCTAAGCCGTCTAAATTCACCGATGTAAAAATCCCTTATGAAATAGCGGGCGAAAAGGTTAATGGCGGCTTTACTATGCTTGTCGCCGCTGATGTAGAGAACATTAAAAAGTTGAACAAACCTGTCAAGAAAACGCTTTCAATCCCATATTGGCTCAACGCCGCCGCCGAAAAAGAACACATTAATTTTTCAAGAGTGCTTCAAGAAGCCTTGAAAGAGAGGTTAGCTAATTAGGTTAATTTTTCCGATAAACAACCCGCCGCCCGATTATTCCGAGCGGCGGGTTTCATTTCTTAAATCTACCTAATCCCTAACAACAACCGCAATTCTGACAACCCTTCCGTCTACATTCGCTTCAATAATTGCCGTCCCTGCCGACCTTGCCGTTGCTAAACCGTTACTTGATACGGAAGCCACCGTGCTTCGGCTGCTTCTCCACCTTGCTCTGTCCGCGCCTACCGTAGTGCCTAATTCTAAAACATCGCCGTTGTACATGGTTACGGTAATGCGGAGAACGGCGGCGTTATTATTAGCGGCAGGTTGGGTTTCGTTATATTTGGGGTCATCGGGTGTAAAAGTATAGTAGAAATCGTTAACATATCGATTATCTACATTGCCGCTATTATAAATATTTAAGTAATAAGTTCCGCGTTTAAGGTTTGTATAAGAATACGAGCTATTTTGCCCCATAATGTATATGTTAGCGTACATGTTAGTACTGGAATAGCCAGGTCTTATAATCGCCTCTGCGTTTTCATTTAATAATCTCAAATATAAACCTGTCGAGCTATAAGCACCGCCGCTACTGTCAGCATTTCTAAAAGTAATTGAACCATCGGCAGGAATTGTAATTTTATAATATCTATGCTCGCCCTTATCCAGCTTGATATTATAAAGTTGCAGTTGATTCATAGTAACCGCATCGTCAAAAATGCCTCTTGCTGATACGGTTATGCCCGTTGACAGGATACAGGTTACCAGGGTTAAAATTGCCGTGATTGCGCTTAAAATTCTCTTTCTCATAACTAAAACCTCCAAATATTATTTTGCCGTTTATTGTAAAAAACAACCGACATTAATAATATTATATCAACATATCGACACATTGTCAAGTATTATTTTTAAAAAATGTGTCTTATAGTTGATTTTATTGAATTAATTCTCCCGTTCATATATCCTTAATTTAGGGGGGAATTAATTTATGGTTTATAAGAAGTTACGGGAATTAAGGCTGTCAAAGGATTTAAAGCAAGAGGATATGGCAAAACTGCTCAATATTACAAGGTCGGCTTATTCGGCATACGAGATAGGGAAACGTCAAATGAACCATGAGTCTATCGTAAATTTGGCAGATTTTTTCGGGGTTACTACCGACTATATATTAGGTCGAAGCGAACAGCCGCCGTTTTTATTTACCGAATCAGAAAAAGAACTGCTTATCAAATACAGAAGCCTAAGCAAAGATAAGCGGCAAACCATAAGCGCGTTAATCGATGTAGAAACCACCCGCCTCCCGCCCCAAAAAGCTTCAGAAGGGAGGGCAATATAATTTACATTGATTTTTCGTTCAACTGATAGCACAACACGTTTATATGCCTGCGTCAAACATGGTTTTTAGAGCTTAAATTCAATACGCGCTCAATCTCATCCTCAGACATTCCGCATTTCCTCATGCTCTCGGCGGCTATTTCAAGCCCCTCTTTTATCCCCTTTTGAATCCCCTTTTGCATCCCCTTTTCTTCGCCCTCTAACATGCCCTCTTTTCTAGCCGCCCCCATCCTTAATGCCTCGCTAATCCACGCTTCTTCGCGTGCCCGCGCCATTTCGCGGATTCTTGTATCCTCGCTCATATCGCGTATAACACGCACAGCCTTTTGAATAGGCTCAAACCCTGTTTGTTCCAGCATAACCAATTCCTCCTCCGTTTCGGCGTTTATGAGCTGCAGCCAAAGCCGCATAATATCGCTTTTATCTATGGCTTTACCAATTTTATGCAGTTCAAAATAATGAATCTCGCATTTGTCAGATAGAATTTCATGCCGCGCTTTTTCCATCATTGTAAAGCAAGAGTGATATTCCGCACAGTCGAAAACATTCTGATTTACTATGTTTATGCTGATGCAGGGCTGTAATTCGTCATAGTCGCTACCGCGCTTAATTCCGCCGCCGCAAAGCCGCGACCAGTAAAACAATGAGCGGTCTTTATAGTTCACGTCAATGCCGTACTGCATTTCCACGTTTATGAGCTTACCGTCCGCTTCTAAATTTATATCCATTCTGACAAATTTGCCGTCTATACCATCGGGTAAGATTTCCGAATTTCTTATGGTTATGTTTTCAATTGACTTAATTTCAAGCAAGCCGGACAGCAAGCCCCGCAATAAGTCATCATGCTCAGTGAAGGTTTTTTTGAAAATAATATCCAATTTAAGCTTTACAGCGTTTTTAGTCATTGCTTGTCGTCCTTTCCCAAAGCCTGCTTTTTATCTAATATTACCATATTTAAGCGTGTATGTCAAGAGGCATTTGTTAACTCAATTTAACCCTAAAACAACCCGCCGCCCGATTATTCCGAGCGGCGGGGTTAAAAAATGCTTGCTTTTGAAAATTTTCCACCTGTGCAATAGGTCAGAATTTTATTCTGTAGGGGACGGGCTTGCCCGTCCCGCACACAAAAAACATCATTTCGCTATTGGCGGGACAGGCAAGCCTGTCCCCTACATAACCCTATTGCACAGGTGGAATTTTTTTTAACTGTTTGAAACATTTAATTTAGGAGCTTTTTTAAAATTATCAGTGTAAGTTTCGAAAGTGTCACGACCTTGAACATTTAAACTTATTTTAGATTCGCCATTCTTAAATTTGCCAAGGCATAACATTCCGTTTTCGCATAAGCAACCATATCCATGACGTTTATCGTTTTTAAACTGACCTACATAAAACTCACGATTATTTATATAATGTATTCCATACCCATTTTTTTGTTCACCCTGTTTATACCCGAAATAACTGTCAGTTGATAGCGTAGATGTGTTTGTAGGTTTAAATTTTAATGCTTCTTCTACAGACTTATAAACATTGTCAGTCGATTCATCTAGGGCTTTGTTCTCTGAAACAGACATATAATTAAAAATTGTAGAAGCAACTAACAGTACCACATATGCCCAAAACAAAATTACTAAACCCGTAGAATGAAAAACAGCCACAGCAGCTGCACTATTGGCAAAAACAGCGGCTCCAAAACTAAAATAAGACGGCTTATTCTTTTTCAAAATTTAAGTCCTCCCTAATAAATTTTAACACCATTGATATTAGACCTCTACAGAAAGCCGCCTAAACACATCTTAAATGCGTTTCCGCAGAGGTCTAATATACTATTTCTTTTTAAATTCCATACCTCCGTAAATTAAAACGCCGTTTTCATAAGTACACGGAATACCTCCGCTCAAACCGCTTCCGTCCTTTAATGTAACCATGCCGTCCGAGTATTCATATTTATAATTATTTGCGCCTATGCCCATAGGCATTTCTACTGAAAACTCATTTCCTTTAATTGTAATCGCCGGAATAAGAAACGCAGTTGATTCATCAATCGGCTCATAACGCCCATCGGGCAAGCCACCGCCGCCGCCACCACTAACAATGATAATAACTGCTGCGATTATCACGATAACAGTAGCTCCAATTGAAACAACAACTTTGTTTCTACTGTTGTTTACACGCACATTTATATTACCACCATCAATTTGAACTCCTCGCAGGTCAACGCCTCCCTTATAAGAATTTTTTGAATTATTATCATCCATTATAACAGCCTCCATTATTCCATTATTTTCCTGTCGATTATTGTAATATTAACCAACATTAATAATATTATATACTCATTTTGATTATTTGTCAAGCTGTTTTATAAAAATAATAATCTATTTGTGATTATTGTTGATGTTGCCGCTTCTTTAGTTTATCCTTAAATTAAGGGGGCGGGTTAAAGTGGTACATATTAGGTTGCGGGAGCTGAGGGAGCTTAAAGGCTTGAAGCAATATGAAATCGCGAAGCTTCTGAATATTTCAAACAACGCCTACTCGCAATATGAAACAGGAAAGCGGCAGATGGGCTATGAGGCTCTCTGCATGATTGCCGATTTTTTCAGCGTTTCAATAGATTGTATATTAGGAAGAAATGAAAATGCCCTGCTTATTACAGATGAGGAAAAAGAAATCATACTCAAATACCGCACATTAGACCAACGCGGCAAGCAAAACATCAGCGGCTTGCTTGACCTCGAAACCACCCGCCTCCCGCCCCCAAATCCTTAAAACACAACCCGCCGCCCGATTATTCCGGGCGGCGGGTTTTAACGTGGCTTTGGGCATTTGGCAATAATTGATTACTTGCTTGCCTCTTCCAGCCAATCGACCATTTCCAATCCGTCTATGTCCTTGAAATCCTTTATGTTATTCGTAACAAGAGTGCAGTTGTTTTCAAGACAAAAAGCACCGATTAATATATCCATTTCGCCGACAGTCAAGTGTTTGTGATACAATTCCGCAAAGACCCTTTCCGCCCTCTCCCAAGCGTTGGCATCCATTTCGATAATGTCGCAAAAGCCGCCTTGCTCCGTGAGGATTCTGTATTCCTTTTCTTTTCGCGGTGCGCTTTGAACCTCAAACCCTCGCTTAATTTCATAGTTTACGACATTGGGAATAATAAGCTTATCGCCCTGCGATATGGCAGAATATATTTCTTGACAGACCCTCGGCTCATCACGAAGATAGTGTATAATAATATTTGTATCCAGCGCATAAATCATCAAAACACCCCCATTTAATCATCTGTAAGCCCGTGCGGAAGTTTCATTTCTTTTGACCGAGGAATATAAATAAACTCTTCACCCGCCGCTTCTTTTTTAGCTTCGGTTAACCTTTTAAGCCAAGCCTTACGGCGTTCCGTTTCGTCGGATTGCGGCTTTACTGCTATAGGTTCGTCAGATATAGTAACAATAACCCGCATTTTTTCGGGCAACCGGAACGTCTGCCCCGCCGTGAAAAAGTTACCGTTTTCAAAATACCCCTCATATGAGCGTAATTGTGCCTGCATAAGAACAGCTCCTTTCTCTTCAATTCAATTCTTTAATAATATTATATCCTGCCCGCTCAAAAAAGTCAAGGATAATTAATTTTTTACTCATTGACATAACGACACAGTTTTGATATAATTATAACAAGAACTTAGAAACGAGGGGGATTAAAATTGATTGACAAGGTTGAATATTGGCTTAGTTTATGTGATAATAATATTATTTCTGCAAAGCTCCTGTTAAAAGGCAAACAAAATTTAGACGGAGGAATTTTTATGTTGGATAAAGCAGAGGCTAGGGAGATAGCAAAGAATTATTCCGATAAAATAAAAGCTATTCTTAACCCGGATAGGGTAATCCTTTTCGGCTCTTATGTAAACGGTAACCCACACGAATGGAGCGATATTGATGTAGCGGTTTTGGTTAGTAATTTAGACGATGAAGCTTGGTATAACGCCCGCATTAAAATGCAAGAAATCAGATGGCGCGAAGATTGTTTTGATGATATTGAACCACACCTGCTTGACGAAAACCACGACCCAAGCGGCTTTGTCGAACACGTTATAAAAACAGGCGAGGTTATTTATCCTAATTCTCACGCGCCGCCTTAGAAATCCCCCTTAAAATCTCATCCAGCTTTTCATGCGCTTCTTCGCCGGAATTATCCGGCTTGTCGCTCCAGCCCTTGAAATTATTTGAAAGGCTGTATTTCGCGCCGCTGTAACAGCCCCTGTCAAATAATCTCCGCTCCGAATAACCCTCGATTTTCAATAAAGCTCTCTCTATAAGCTTTTTATAGGAGGGCTTTCCTTTATAGCGCAAAAAATCAAGACGTTTATCGAACCCAAGAGCTAATGCCAAATCAGAAACGGCGGGCGGGCGTTCCGTTTCTTCGCAATCGGCAAAATAGCCGTCAATTTTTTCGCCGAGCTCTGCGGCGGTTTTAAATTCCATAAAAAACAACTCCTTAGCACAGTCTGACAAAATCAGCACCGTTATTATTGTAAAATAAGTAATGAACTTTTTAATAGGAAAGGACTTTAAATATGCCTGTAATGATTGATAATGCCGAAAACACGGTAACTGCCCGTATCACGGGTGAAATAGACCACCACAACGCCGCCGAACTGCGCGGCGGTATTGACCTTGCCATAAAGCTCCACCAACCCGAAAAAATAATCCTTGATTTCGGCGGAGTGACATTTATGGATAGCTCCGGCATAGGTCTTGTAATGGGTAGGCACAAAGCCGCCGCTTCATACGGCGGAAAGCTTACCGTTACCAATACCTCGCCGGATATAAAAAAAGTCATGCGCCTTGCAGGGCTTGAACGTCTTGCGGATATTAATTAGCAGTCAAAGGATATTAAGGAGTATAAGGAAATGAAAATATTAAACGAGTTTAAAATGAGCTTTAAGAGCGACAGCCGCAACGAAAGCCTTGCACGCGTTGCGGTTACGGCGTTTTTATCACAGCTTGACCCGCCCGTAAGCGAACTGACCGAGATAAAAACAGCCGTCTCCGAGGCTGTAACAAACAGCATCGTGCACGGCTATCGCTATGAGGAAGGCAAAGTTGAGCTTTCGGTGCGGGTTTCGGATAACAGCATTGTCTACATAAAGGTCAAGGATTCGGGCTGCGGTATCTCAGATATAGAAAAGGCTATGGAACCTCTCTACACCTCCGCCCCGGAGGAGGAGCGCGCCGGGCTGGGCTTCGCCGTCATGGAAAGCTTCATGGATAAAATAAAGGTGACAAGCCGCGCCGGCAGAGGCACGACCGTGACAATGCAACGCAAAATTAGCTGTTAGAAAACAAATTAACAACTGCTTTCTAACAACTAAAAAGGGAGGGTGCAGTTAGAAAATAGCAGTCGGAATTGCAGTTAAAAGCTCATAACTATTTTCTAACAACTAAAAATGACCGAAACAAAAAGCCGATTCGTTGAGGAAAATCTGGGGCTGGTACGCCTCTGCGCCAACCGCTTCCGAGGAAAGGGGATTGAATACGATGACCTTTACGGAGCAGGCTGTGTCGGTCTTGTCAAAGCAAGCGGGAGCTTTGATTCCGAGCGGGGCGTTAAATTCTCAACCTATGCGGTCCCCGTAATACTGGGTGAAATAAAGCGGCTCTTCCGCGATGGCGGCACAATAAAGGTAAGCCGCTCACTAAAGGAGCTTTCGGTGAGGCTTACGCGGATTAAAGAGCGGCATTTGATTGAGCACGGTCGCGAGCCGTCAATATCCGAGCTTACAGAATTATCCGGCGCGTGTGCGGACGATGTGGTAATGGCTTTATCCTCCTCCCTGCCGCCCATATCCCTTACCGAAACCTCCGATTACGGAGACGGCGAAAGCGGCGGTCAGATTGACGTAGCCGTTGAAGCCCCCGACTTGGAAATGGTAGACATCCTTTCACTCCGCCAAGCCTTGGTATTATTATGCGAGGAGGACCGCCGCCTCTTACACCTGCGCTACTTTAAAAACCTAACCCAAGCCGAAACGGCAAAACGCCTGCTAACCTCCCAAGTGCAAATATCCCGCCGCGAAAAAAAGCTTCTGGCAAAACTAAAAGGTCAGCTAACCGAATGAGGAACTAAGAGCTTATTCTCTTAATTCCTCATTTTAATTATATCATATAAAATAGTAACATGCAAGCACATCTTTAACTGCCGAACACACCCCATAAAAATTATCCCATTTACTCTACCCTCAATCTCTCCACCAAAACCTCCCGGCTTAGCCTTGCATAACAAATAATCGGCACGGCGGCACTAATTAGGATTAGCGGCGGCAAACAGTAAAGCGATGGAGCAATTGTAAAACTTTGGCTGAAAAACCATGTTTGCCCTGCTATTACCTTTACAATCAGCCAAACGATTCCAAGCCCTGCCGTAAAGGTGAAAATTGCAGTCAGGGCGGTGTAGCATAGCCCTTCGGAAAAGAGAGTTGCCCTTAGTTGCTTGCCTGTCATGCCTACACTTTGGAGCATGGCAAGCTCTCGGCGGCGGGACATGATTGCGGCTATTGTCGAATTTGTGAAATTTAGAATACCGATTAGTGCGAGTATAAACGCCATTGTTCCGCCCATTACTATATAGGTTGACCGGAGGCTTTCAAATTCCTCAATATAAGTCGCCCTTGAAACATATTCCAGATTGCTGTTTGTTTTTGTCGTATACTCAAACAAAAAGCTCTCAATTTCGGGAATTTTTTCGTCGTCTACGTTAAAGTTAACCTGCATTGCTCCCTTTTCGCCGTAAAAATCAAGGAAAATGTCGTCCGCCAGAACTAGCCGCCAGCCTGTCATAAGAGAAAATCTGATTGACAGGCTATACGGATAGCCGCCGTCAAGCCAAATTACATCGAGGACTTCAAACTCCCTGCTCTCTCCACTATTTACAAGTGCGATTTTGTCGCCCTTTTCATAGAGCAAAATCTCCTCATTATCGGCGGACGAATCGGCAAAAACCAATACATAATCGCCGCTGTTCAGTTTTTCATAATCGCTGTAAAAAGTATTGAGAGGAACTTGCCCTAAGCCGTAAACTTGCAGGGCGATTTCCCCGCTCTCTATTGCCCTTTCAAATTCGGGAATTGCATAACCGAAATAACGCTCTATGCTCTCCCTTTTTGCATCAAAAAACCGAATAAAATTCTCATATGCTTTCTCGGTCAATTTATGCTCCATTGTCTGCTCAAAATAAACGCAGCCGTATTCCGTAATGCCGTGTTCTTCAAGCTCGTTTAAAAATTCATGGGTTATACTGTCATTGACCGAATCAACTATGCCGTAATTTAAAACAGTAGCATCCGTAACGGCAAAATCGGTTACAAGGGAATTTTCGAGATATTTGTCCATGTCAAAACTTTGTGCCGCCGAATATGCACTATTGAGCATAATAAGCGAGAGCGAGAGCGATATGACTATTGCAAAAAATTTGCGTTTTTGTAAAAGCACGTTTGCGAGTGCCATAGAAAAGGGCGAAACCCTGTGAGTTTTCTTAGCCTTTTTCTTAAATTTCCCCGAAACTCCGCTGTATTTAACGGCTTCAATGGGGGACACTTTAGCGGCGAATTTGCAAGGCTTGCGGCAACCTTCAAAGACAGTTATAAGGCTGAACAATGCCGCAAAAATAAAGATTAGCGGATTTGCGGAGTTTGTTTGCTCTCCTCCATAAATTGTCGTCTGCATTAAGGCAGGAGTTAGCATTATGCCCGAAATATAGCCTAAAATCAGCCCCGCAGGTATCCCGAATAATGATAACAACAACGCCTGCGTGCGGACAATTCTTTTAAGTTGCCTACCCGTTGCACCCATTGTTTTGAGCAAGCCGTAAAAGTGAATATCGGCATTCACGGAGATGACAAAAATTGAATAGATGATAAAATAGCCCGAAAGCAGGATTAGGAAAAGTGCCAAACCTGCAATAGCGGTGAGCGACGGGTCAACCTCATTTGTCATATATGCCCAATTTATGCCGGGGCGGACTTCATTCCCTGCTCCATACCCCTGCTCCTCATCATAGCCATCGCCCCAAACATACCCTCGCTCGGCTACAAGCCGCTCCATTTTGCCCTCAATATTAAAAGAATTTTTAAAGAAAAGAGCGGCTTGAAGTTGCCCCGCAATCTGCTCGTCCTTTTCAATTACATTCTCGGCGACCACAGAATCGACATATTCTTTTGACAGCCAAATATTCTGTGCCGGGTGAATCGGGTCGCCCTCCCAGTAGCCCGAAAGAGTGAAACTTTGCGCATATTTCCTGCCGCTGACGCTAAATTCAAGCGGGACCTCCGCCCCTATTTCATGCGGCACACCCAGCGCATCCAAAACAAGCGTACTTGTCGCTAATTCCAAAAACCCGCCCGGCATTTTGCCTGTAGTCGGCTCGGAAAAGTACCATTCGGCAAAGCTGTTTTCGGCATAAGAAATTTCGCTGTATAGCTTTATAAGCTCGTCATTTTCGGCAAGTGCCAGCGATTTTCTGTAGGAAATATCTGTGATAAGCGGCGACATGGCGACGTGTTCATATTGTTCCGCAGAGATTCGCTTAAAGCCGCCATGTGCACTCATGCCGATTTGCCGCATCGTCTGCTCCTGAATAGTCGCCGCCATATTCGCACCGATTGTAAACACAGCGGTAAACATCAAACAGGTCAGCATAATTGCAACAACAGCAATCACATTGCGGGTCTTCCCCGCCGCCATAAACCGCAAAGTCAGTTTACGGATAATTTTTTTATTGGCTACATTCATTAGACTATCCTCCCATCCTCAATCCTCACAGTCCTCCCTGCCATTTGAGCAATTTCGGGGTTATGGGTAATCAGCACGATGGTCTGCCCGAATTTTTCGCCGCTTATTTTAAGTAAACCCATAACATCCATGCTTGATTTGCTGTCTAAGTTCCCCGTCGGCTCATCGGCTAAAACTATAGCGGGCTTGCTCGCCATTGCCCTTGCAATCGCCACACGCTGTTGTTGCCCGCCTGACAACTGATTGGGCATAGCATTTCGCTTCTCAGAGATACCCAGCGTTTCAATCACTTGATTAATATAAGCCATATCGGGAGCATCGCCGTCAAGCTGAATGGGCAGAAGTATATTTTCCTCGACATTTAGTACAGGGACGAGGTTATAGCTTTGAAACACAAAGCCGATATTGCGGCGGCGAAAAATCGTCAGCTCATCGTCTTTCATAGAATAAATCTGCTTGCCTCTGATTTCAACGCTCCCGGAAGTCGGGCGGTCAAGCCCGCCGAGCAGGTGCAAAAGCGTAGATTTGCCGCTCCCCGAACTCCCGACAATAGACACAAATTCCCCCTGCTCCACCATAAAATCAATGCCGTCAACCGCCCTTACCTCTGCATTTTCGCCGTAATATTTTTTCAAATCAGTAGTTTTTAATACGTTCATGTTGTTCCCCTTTCAGTATAAAAAAATCGCAGTCGGATTTAACCAACTGCTTATATTATAAACTATAAATCTTTCCTGCATCTTTCGAGAATCTTACAGTTTTGAAAGAAACACCGAAAACATCGCCCCTTTCCCCAATTCCGAACTCACTTTAATATACCCGCCCCCGGCGGCAATAATCTGCCTTGCTAAATAAAGCCCGATTCCTACGCCGGGCGAATCGGCGGATTCAGCTGCCCGCCAAAACCTTGTGAACACTTTTGGCAAATCTTCTTCTTTAATCCCTCGCCCCGTGTCTGCAACGTCAATGCGGGCGAACATTTCATATTCTGTAACATTAACGCTTATATTGCCGTTTTCGGGCGTGTATTTAACGGCGTTCTCGATTATATTAAAGAGTGCTTCGCCGCACCATTTAGGGTCGAATACTGCCGAAATCGGCGGCTGATTTTTAGAGGAAATCAGCTTTATTTTTTTGTCTAGGGCTATGGGTTGACATTCTTTTACCGCCGTATCAACCAAATCGTAAACATTGCCCTGCGTGGCTTCTATTTTAATAATTCCGCTTTCCAGTCTTGACGTTTTGACTAGAGATTGGATTAAAAAGTCGAGTTTTTGCGTGCTTGATAGAATTTGCTCGGCTAGTTTGGTTTGCTCTTTTGTCAAGTTTTGCTCTGCTAGCAGTTGCGAATAGAGGGTGATATTGGCAAGCGGAGTTTTGGTTTGGTGAGAAATATCGCTGATTAACGAGCGGACTTGTGTCTGCTCGTTGTCAATTTGTTCACGTTTTAAACGGGACAATTCAAGAAACCGCATTGTCTTTGATTCGATTTTTGACAATTGGCTTTCATTGTAAGAGTTCGCCGCAAAAGTCCCCGCAATTGCCTCATCAAGCATTTGACCAAGCTTATTTAAAAGCGTTTTTCTTCTCATAAAATTACCGCCCATTTATAGCCGATACCGTGAACTGTTTTAATAAACCTCGGCTTTGAGGGTTCGTCCTCTAATTTGGAACGCAATCTGCGGATAGAAACCGAGAGTGCGTTTTCGTCAACATACTCCGTTCCGTCCTGCCAGAGCCGTTCCGATAATCGTTCACGGGTGAGGATTTGCCCTTTGTTGGAATAGAGCAGTTGCAATAACTTTGCTTCGGTTTTTGATAGCTCAACCACTTTTCCGTTTTTTTCAAAGTGCTGTTTTTCAAAGTCAAACACAAATTCGCCGTCAGCCTTGCAGTCCAAGCCGCCGACAGCTAAACCACCCCGCCGCAACAACGCATCGATTCTGGCACGAAGCACGGCAAGGGAAAACGGCTTTGTAACATAATCGTCCGCACCTGCTTGCAGCCCTGTCACCATATCAATTTCGGTATCATTTGCCGTCAGCATAAGAACGGGCGAGCCGAAACCTGCCGCCCGAATTTCCCTGCAAAAATCAACACCCGAGCCGTCCGGCAAGTTGACATCAAGCACAATTAAACCGAAAAAATCCGGCGCAGATTCTTTTATAACAGCTTTTGCATTGCCAATATTAGGCACAAGGGTAAACTGCCTGTTTGGAGCGGCAAGTGCCAGCTCAATCCCTTTGCATAATGCCATGTCGTCTTCAAGTATTAAAATATTCATAGTGATATTATAGCATATTTTTTGCGGGAGTTCAATGGTTTTTTTATTTTTGACAACCTTGAAAAGAAAAAGCTACAGTCTATAGCTTTTAGGGACAAGCTTTTTTTACACTAAAAATTATTAATTTTTTATAGATTTTTTTTAAATTTTCCCTCAAAACCACTTGACATACCCAAACAGATAGTGTATAATATTTTTAACATACCAAACTTATATGTTTTATAGGGTTATTGGCTACGGAAACGAGGAGGCTGGGAGCAGTGAGTATTTTAGATTGCGTTGGGAATACGCCTTTACTTGAAATAAAGATGGACGGCAGCCGCATTTACGCCAAGGCGGAATATTTTAATCCGAGCGGCTCGGTTAAGGATAGGGCGGCTAAAAATATGTTGCTTGAAGCAATTAGCGACGGGCGGCTGACGGCGGGTAAGACCATACTCGATTCAACCAGCGGCAATACCGGGATTGCTTACGCCATGTTCGGGGCGGCTTTGGGCTATAAGGTTACGCTCTGCCTGCCCGCAAACGCAAGCTTAGAACGCAAGAAAATCCTCAAAGCTTACGGGGCTGAAATCATCGAAACTGACCCGCTCGAAAGCTCCGACGGTGCATACTTGAAAGCCCTTGAAATCGCAAAAGCAAAGCCCGATAAATATTTTTTCCCCGACCAGTATAACAACGAAGCTAACTGGAAAGCACATTATTACACGACTGCACCCGAAATCATAGAGCAAACAAGCGGCGGCATAACTCATTTTGTCGCAGGAGCAGGGACTTCCGGGACTTTTACGGGGATTGCAAAGCGGCTCAAAGAGGACAAGCCCGATACAATTATAACCCTCATGCAACCCGATTCGCCTTTTCACGGCTTGGAGGGGATGAAGCATATGGAAACCACTATAAAACCGGGATTTTTCAATCGTGACATAGCCGATTGCGAAATTGAAGTTGGTACGGAAGAGGCGTATAATATGGCTCGGCGGCTTGCCAAAGAAGCGGGGATTTTCGTGGGGGTTAGCGCGGGGGCAAATGTTTGTGCCGCTTTGGAGATTGCCAAAACTGCCCCGAAGGATTCCGTCATAGTGACGATTTTGTGTGACAACGGATACCGATATTTAACAGAGCCGATTTGGAGGGACTTATGATTTATTTATCCGAAGAAATTAAAAGCCTAATAAAAACAGAGGGCGAAAAGGCGTATCCCAATGAGTGTTGCGGGGTTGTTTACGGCAATTACGGCGACTGTAAAAAAGCAATAAGTATTGAACCGATTGTAAACGCAAGCGAGGGCGGCGAGCAGTATCACAGATTTTTAATCACGGCTGAGGCTATGCTTAATGCCGAATTGAGGGCGAGGGAACTAAAGCTTGATATATTAGGATTTTATCACTCGCACCCCGACCACCCCGCCGCACCTTCCGAATATGACCGTGAACACGCATTGCCGTTTTATTCCTATATAATAGTATCGGTGGCAAACGGCAAGGCAGGGGATTTTACAAGCTGGGAGTTATCAAGCGACAGGGAGAATTTTTTCTCTGAAGAAATAAGGGAGATGAACTAAAATGGCAATTACAATTTTGATTCCAACGGCATTGCGTTCTTTTACGGAGCGAAATTCAGAAGTTGCGGCACAGGGAGCGACGGCAGGGGCGGCTCTGCAAGATTTGGCGAATACATATCCGGCTATAAAAAAGCACCTGTTTCTTGATGAGGAAAACTTGCGGGATTTTGTCAATGTTTTCCTCGGCTCTGATAACATCAAGAATTTGCAGGGGCTTGGAACTCCGCTAAAGGACGGCGATGTTCTGATGATTGTCCCGGCGATTGCGGGCGGGAATTTAACCAATGAAGAAATCGCCCGCTATTCACGGCACTTGCTCCTGCCGGAAATCGGCATTGAGGGGCAGAAAAAACTCAAAGCCGCAAAGGTTTTGATTATCGGTACAGGCGGGCTGGGTTCGCCGCTTGCCCTGTACTTAGCGGCGGCGGGCGTTGGGACAATCGGGCTTGTTGACTTTGATTTTGTTGACGAATCAAATCTGCAACGGCAGATTATTCACGGTGTCAAAGACGTGGGCAGACCGAAAGTTGCCTCGGCAAAAGACAGGCTTAAATCTATAAATCAGCATATTAATGTTGTCACTTATAACGAGCAACTTTCAAGCGAAAATGCCCTTGATATTATCAAAGAGTTTGACATAGTCGCCGATGGCACGGATAATTATCAAACTCGCTATATCGTCAACGACGCTTGCAAATTTTTGGGCAAGCCGAATGTTTACGGCTCTGTGTTTCAGTTTGAGGGGCAGGTCAGCGTGTTTTATGCGGGGAAAGGTCCTTGTTATCGCTGTTTGTATCCATCGCCGCCGCCGCCCGGGCTTGTTCCGTCATGTGCGGAGGGCGGAGTTTTGGGGGTGTTGCCGGGGATTGTCGGAACTTTGCAGGCAAGCGAGGTTATCAAGCTGATTGTCGGCGGCGGGAAACCGCTAATCGGCAAATTGCTTACGTTCGACGCTTGGAATATGCGGTTTAATGAGTTAAATCTCGAAAAATCCCATAACTGCCCGCTTTGCGGCGACAACCCGACAATCACGCAAGTCGGAAGCGATGAGTATTACTGCGAATTTTGCGGCATGAATAACAAGCAAGAAAAGCCTGTTTTCGGGATTACGCCGACAGAATTAAAAGAACGGCTTGACAGCGGCGACAAAATCACAATCATTGACATCAGAGAACCACATGAGCGGGCAATCGTCAAATTCCCCGGAGCGACTGCAATCCCGCCGGGGCAACTCGTCCGCCGAATAGACGAACTAAACCCAAAAATCGACACCGTGATTATCTGCAAAGAAGGCAAAAAGAGCGTTCTTTCAATCGAAGATTTGCAGGAAGCAGGCTACAGCGGCAAACTTTTAAACCTGTTGGACGGCATTAACGGTTGGGCAAGAGAAGTAGATAATACGCTACCAACGTATTAACAGTTAGTAATAAAAATTTATAATAAGGGAGTAATTAAAATGGCAGAGAACAAATTGAACTCATTGGGCGGGCTTGCCGCTTATCAACTGGCGGACGTTGCAAAAACACAGGCACAATTCGGGGCGATTACACCGAGGTGGTTGACGAAATTCCTCGAATTTAAGGGGCTTGAAAGCGGGATTTACAGGGTGAACAAAGTAGTCGAGGGCGACACGCCGCTTGACGTGCTTTGCTCAACTAAGAGAAAGGGCGCTGAAATCCCGGAGGGTTTTGTCGAATACCAGACCAAACCGATGGAATACATACTGAACAATATCTCAACAATCGTAAACGTAAACTCGGCAGTACAGGACGTTTTTTCACAGCCCTATGACCAGACAAAAGAGCAACTGCGGCTTGCAATCGAGAGTTTGCGGGAGCGGCAGGAAAGTCAGATTATTAATAATGATGATTACGGGCTTCTCAAAAATGCCGCCGATTCGCAAAGAATCAGCACAAGGAAAGGTGCGCCGACCCCCGATGATTTAGACGAGCTAATCTCAAAAGTTTGGAAAGAGCCGGGCTTTTTCTTGGCTCACCCGAGGGCGATTGCGGCATTTGAGCGTGAGTGCACGAGGCGTGGTGTGCCGCCTGTTACGGCGAGTATCTACGGCGGGACATTTATATTATGGCGTGGAATCCCTCTTATTCCTACCGATAAGTTGTTTGTGGACGGGCTGAAAAATCCCAAAGGCAAGGGCGGCAAGACTAATATTCTGCTCCTGCGTTCAGGCGAGGCAAAGCGAGGCGTTGTCGGGTTGTATCAAGCGGGTCTTGAAGCCGAGGGCGGACGAGGGCTTTCGATCCGTTTCAGAGGGGTTGACAATAAGGGAATCGGCTCATATCTCTTGAATCTCTACTGCTCCGCCGCCATTTTAGCGGACGATGCAGTCGGCGTTCTTGAAGATGTTGAAGTGGGTGAATACTATGACTACAGCTAATTCGGAATTGAACTTTTTTGAAACTTTAATTAAGGATTTAGCAAGCGAAGAGGCGGCGAAAGAAACGGCTTTGTATTCTCCTGTTATTGCACCGTACTACAATAATAACTATGTCGGCGGTGTAAGTGTTGACAAAATTCGTGCAGATTTTCCTATACTTTCGGAAAAAATAAACGGCAATCCTCTGATTTGGTTTGACAATGGGGCGACTACCCAAAAGCCCCGCCAAGTCATAGAGCGGCTCAAATATTATTACGAACATGAAAATTCCAATGTCCACAGGGCGGCACATGAACTGGCGGCTCGTTCGACAGATGCGTATGAAGCGGCAAGGGAAAAAGTCGCCGATTTCATAGGAGCGGCTGCGGAAAACATAGTTTTCGTTCGTGGTACTACCGAGGGAATTAACCTTGTCGCTCACAGTTATGTCAAGCCGCTCTTAGACCCAAACAGCGAAATAATCCTCACCATGCTTGAACATCATGCTAACATAGTGCCTTGGCAAATAATCGCCGCCGAAACAGGGGCAAAAATAAAAGTCGCCCCTGTTGACGAAACGGGGCAGATTATCCTTTCGGAATATGAAAAGCTGTTCAATCGCAACACGAAATTCGCCGCAGTAACGCAGGTTTCAAACGCACTCGGGACGATTACGCCTGTGCATGAAATGGTGCAAATCGCCCATCGGCACGGCGTGCGGATTTTGGTTGATGGGGCGCAGTCCATCTCTCATATTCCGGTAAACGTAACTGCTCTTGATGCTGATTTCTTCGTATTTTCAGGGCATAAAATCTATGCCCCGACAGGGATAGGTGCTGTTTACGGCAAGAAAGAACTGCTCGAAATTGCCGGACCCTATCAAGGCGGCGGCAATATGATTAAAGACGTAACTTTCGAGAGAACTGTCTACAACCCTGCCCCGCTGAAATTCGAGGCAGGAACAGGGAGCATCGCCGATGCCGTCGGATTAGGGGCGGCTTTAGATTATGTCAGCGAATTAGGCTTGACGAATATTCTCAAATATGAGCATGATTTGCTGGCTTACGGGACGGCGGAACTGGGCAAGATAAGCGGCGTAAAATTTATCGGAACTGCCGCCGAGAAAACAAGCGTTTTATCATTTATACTTGACGGATTTACAACAGAGCAGGTCGGCAAATATCTCAATCATTACGGCATAGCCGTCCGCACCGGGCATCATTGCGCTCAACCTATATTGCGGCACTTCGGCGTGGAATCAACCATACGCCCGACTTTTGCGTTTTATAATACTTTTGAGGAGATTGATGTTATGGTTTCGGCGATTCGGGAGCTTGCAGGACGTTAACTGCCAACCGCCAAAATCCCGTCCTTCATTCTATAAACAACATCTGCAATTTCGGCAACCTCTAAATCGTGAGTAACAATGATAATGCAGTATCCCTCGTTATGGGCAAGTATTTGAAGTATATTCATAATATTCTTTGTGTTGGCGGCATCAAGGCTTCCTGTCAGCTCATCGGCGAGAATCGTTTTCGCGCCCGCCGCAAGGCTTCTCGCTATTGCCACTCTCTGCTGTTCGCCGCCCGATAATTTAGAGGGGAAACGCCTCATCTGCTCCTTGGAAATGCCAACGCTTATCAAAAGCTTCTCCGCCCTCAGCTTGGCTTCAACAGGCTTTGCCCCGCATAATTCAAGCGGATAGCAGACGTTTTCCATAACCGTCAAAAGCGGGAATAGGTTAAACGCTTGAAAGACCATAGCAATACTCTCTCTGCGGTATCTGTCCAAATCAATTTGGGAAAGATTCTTTTCATCAAATTCCGCTTTGCCCTGTGTCGGAAAATCAAGCCCCGCTAATATGGATAAAAGTGTTGACTTTCCCGAACCCGAAGGACCGACTATTGCATATAATTTACCCTGCTCAAACTTACAGTTTACGTTTGAAACAGAGGGCTTTTTTGCACCCTTGTAAGTATAGGATACGTTTGATAATGATAATGTCGGCATAATATTCCCCTTTCTATTCTTTGACTTGCAACAAATCCAAAGCCCTGCGTTTGGTAATTAAAATTGCCGCTGTTGCCGATGATAAAATGCAAGTGCAAAGATATAATCCGCCGCATAATAAAAGCGTGTTTATGCTTTTGAAAAACAACTCCGAATGATAGATTACCAATGCAATTGCGGATACTATTATTCCGAATATGCAAAGGGCGATTTGCTCTGCGGCAAGCATGATTCGGGCGCGGCATTTGGTCGTTCCGAGTATCCGCATAATCAACGCTCTTTCACGGCTCAAAAGTGTAACATTAGCACTAGGTGCAATGCCAAGCTCGCCTGCTAAACCACTGCCGATAACAATTAGCCTTGATTCGATGCTGCCTTGATTAAACAAACCTTCGCCGTAACCGTCGCCGTACCAAACGTCGTATTCCGCTTCCGATTTTTCGCTCACTAATCTGTCAAAATCATTAGTGACGTTTAATGAGTACCCCGCTTCACCCAGTTCGCCGTTTACGATTACGCCGAATCCGCCGCTGTAGTATAAATTATCCGTAAGCGCGGATTTTTCCGCTTCCGTAATATTGCTTGATGAGAAGTTTGAGAGAATCCCCTTGACTTCAATCTGCTCAAACATTTCAACATATGACAATTTTATTATGTTGAGCAACCCGCAAGCTCCCGTTAAAAGCATAGCTAAAACTACCGCAATCACGGATTTTAGTTTTGAACGCCGAATATGCTTTGCAGTATACCCCGCAATATGTAAAGCGGCAGGTTCTGCGTTTAACTTCGGCATTGGCGGCATTATAAATTCAGTGATGATTTTTATGTTGCCGCTGTCGTCTATTTTTGCTTTGCTTGCTTTTACTTTTTTATTACCTTGCAACAAATCGAGGATTGATGTTTTGGAAAGTCGGCGCAAAAACAAGGCGGATATGAAAGTAATCAATATAATTACCGCAAGCAAGCATAAAATCAAGGTGTGAATCGGCAATGAACTGTCGGGAACATATTCGGCGGCAATTTCAGCTAAGTTTTCAACTGCTGATTTAACGGCGTTATCAGCATAGAAAGTGCCAATGATTCCTCCTAAAGGAACGGAAATTGCAGTCATTATTATAAGCGGTAAGGCAAGGGCGTTTCGTGCTTTCTTCGCGGGTACTCCCAAAGCCCTCATCACGGCAAAGCTTTTCTTTTCCTTTGCTATATACAGATAAATCGCAAGTGTAAATGCAATAGCACAAGCGAGCAAAAAGAACGCCGTTGTCATCAGCGACATTGCTTGCCCCATATTCACATTGTCTGCAATTGCAAGCCAGCCTTTATCCGAAAAGCGGATTTTATGATGAATCCCCATACCGCTTACAAGCGGAGTTGCTTGCTCATAAAGCGCTTTTATATCAAAGGGGTTATCGACAACAACGCTGAATTCGCCGGGATAAACATTATGCTCTGCGGGGACTTCAAGCGGCAAAAGTGTTGACGGAACAAATACGGTATTCGGCGAATAACCCCACCAAACCCATTGTTCACGCATATACTTAGGGTCAATATCCGTATAAAAACCTACGATTTCCAACATGGCGGTTTGGGCTGTTTCCCCAAGGCGTTCGGGGATTACTGCCATTGCACCCATTTCGGAATGTTGCATTAACAGTTTATTGTGTAAATCAACAGTGATTTTATCGCCTATGTTAAGATTGTTTATTTCGGCAAGTGTGTAATTTATTACGCAGACATTTTTGCCTTTGTCATCGGGAGCAATCGCCCTGCCCTCACGAATCATCATTGCCCCCTCGTTAAAGCGCGGGATTGAGAGCATATCGGACGTGTAGACAATATCAAAGGTTTTCAAATCCCTGTCGGTAATTTCTATTATTTCTTTCAGCCGTGAAAATTCTTCTGTTTCAAGGTAGCGCGCCCGCCAGTTGTTTGTAATTTTCAAGCACAATGAAAACCGTGCCGCTCAAACCGCTAGTCTCATCAATAATAACATCGCAAACAGTTCCCTCAACCACAAATCTGTCGGTATAATGATAGCTTAACCAATACAAGCCTTCTGCTCTTGCCACCCTTTTCACATTCTCAATTGTTCCGCCTGTCATATAACGAATATCAATCCCGCTTACCCCTTGAATATCAGATAAAGCCTCAATTTGCTCTTTGGTAATAGCAGGCGGAGGCTTCCTTGATGGATTGCGGGAATCGCCATGCTCAGCCGAGTGGGGCATAAAACTCAGCCCCATATAGCCGGCATTAATCACCCCTACATTTGTAACGCCCGTATCAATAGCGGCAACACCTCTGTAACGGCTCGTCAGCTTTCCCAATTCACGATTAGTCACGGAATATTCGGTTACGCGCGAAAACACAGCAAAGCTCGCCGTCGTCATCAGCAGGAGGGTTAGGAGAGTTTTGACGGGGGAGCGGAGCAGGGTTTTTAAAATATTAATAGCGGATATGTTATTTGTATCAAACACATATTCACCCTTTCAAATTGAATAAATACCGTTATTACTTGATTCGCTGTCCGTCTCCCTGTGCTGACGACTCAATATCCTTAAATGCTTTTTCACACACAAAGTCGTCACGGGCTTCCTCCGCACCATCGTCAGAAAGTGCGACATAGCAAATTACTCCTTTGATTAAAAGCGTTATTAAAATTATACTATATAAAATCTTATATGTCAATGTTTTTGCAATTATTTTCTTATTTTCGGGTCATGCCCTAAAGTAATCACCGCAAAACTACACTTGCACGGGAAGTTAAGTTTAAACGTCGTGTAATTGAAGCCTTTGGTCCAAAATATATAAACCAAATAACGCCCCGCCACTTTCCACATAAGCTATTTAATCCGCCAAGGTGTAGACCCTGTAACCGTATCTAAGAGGGCTGGGCATAGTTCCGTAGCTTTTACAATGGACAGATATGCTAAAGAATTTTCGGAGTATAATGCCCGCTGTTTTGGCATTATCGATAAAGTGCTTGACTTCTAAACCCTGCAAAATGGGTTAAAAATGGGTTATAAGCGGGTTATTGGGAGCAGAAAACGGGAGCAAGGACGATTTTAAGCCGAAAAAGGCTATTTTTACCCTGTATTTAAGCATAAATAAAACCCCGAAAACAACGCATCTACGTCGTTTACGGGGGATTCAAGGATTTTGGTGCGAGTAATGGGACTTGAATAGCCCCGAATACTTTTAACAAGTTACCGCCACTTCCCGCAAATGCTGATATTATCAGGGTTTTGCAAAATAAATTTGTTCTAACTTATCGTAGCTTTGCATAGGTTTTTGTAACTTTAATGACCATTTAATGACCAAGAAAACCGGTATGTTCCTGTTGATGATAAGCACTCTCGGATAAATCGGGGGTGCTTTTTAGTGCATTAATCGCCGCAGTTCATCATCGGGAAGTTCGGTTACTTTCTTTATAGTATCGAAAGATAATCCCTCTTTAATCATTCTTATTGCGTTTTCAATGGCATTTTCTATTTTACCTTTTTGAATTCCCTCGTTCAACCACTTCTGGTCGCGCATATCTCTCATTGTTTCAAATGTATGTGTCATAGAACTCACTTCTCCTTTCGCTATAGCCTGTTTAAATTCTTCCTCAAAGCCGGCGGGGACATTACCTTTGAAATGGACGTATTCCATCCAATTCAGCAATTCGATTATTTCGTCTGCTTCAAGGTTTGCCGCTAATTCTGCGGTGCGTTTTACTATTTCATTGTAGCTGATTTCGTTCGGTTTAAGTTTATTAAACGCAAAAATGATGTCAAGCACTTTCTTTGTCGATGTAATGGTTTCATCGTTTGTTCTGTTCAAGTCAAACAGCAGATAGTTGAAATTAATGATATTGTCCCCGAAAATGCTGTAATTATCGGTGTATTCCTTATATGACCGCACTGCCGTCCAGTTATCCTCGCCATTATAGAGGATTATCGGCACTACTGCGGGAAGTTTGAACCCTTTTCGTTCCCGCTCTGATTCGTCCGTATTCTTAAACACGTCATTGAGTAGCTCGACCATATAGCGGAGAAGTCTGAAAGGCATTGTAAAATCAACGCTTGACTGGAGTTCAAGAAGAACATAGAAATATACGTCCTCGCCGTTTATTTTCAGTTTGTAAATCAAGTCGGAATCTTGTTTTCGGTATTCCCGTGTGATAAAACTTTTGTCAATCCGCTCCATATCATCGGGGTCTATCCTGTCCGTCCACGGCTCTGCTATGTATTTTTTCAGAAAATGCAGGAAATTAGCCTTTTTCGCCAATATGCCTTTATATCCCTCATCGTGCTTTTGATTTGGCTCTTGCTCGTGTTCATTGACATTCAACTTTATCATCCCCCGCTATTTTAATTATATTATAGACGATATTATCGGAAATGTCAAGAGTTAATGAGAAAAAATTGTAAATCCCGCATTTCTGCCCTTGTCAATGGTTTAAGCGGCGAAGTAATAAAAACGGAAACGGGAGCGGAGGTTTAGTCCGTTCCCGTTATATTTACGCTTACTTCACCCGATAAACCTTCCTCTTCCTCCGAACCTTAACAACACAAACCCCAGCCCCCGAAATAACACCGACAGCAACCAAAATCTGTATCACGGAAGTCTGCTCCGCTCCGAACCCGATATTATCAACATTGCCGACAATTCCCGCCGCACTTGAAACGTCCTCATATTCAGCGACTGTAAACGCAAGATTTACTACCACATTTCCTTTGAAATGAACGCTCAAATTATGCTCGCCCGCTTCGAGTTTATCGAGATATTCAGGTAGCAAAGTGATGATTGTCGAGCCGCTTTTCGCCGTGTAATGCGTTCCCTCTGTGAGGCGGAGACCGTTGCGGCGAACTTCTCTGAAATTGGCAAAATCAATGTCGATAGTGAGCGTTAAAGCTTCGCCCGAACCTCTCGCAAATGTGTCAATTTGGTCTTGAAAATGACCGCTCGGTTGTGTGTCATTTCCGCCGCCTGTTCCGGTTGAATTACTGCCGGAATTTGCATTTCTGCCGCCGTTTCCGTTGTCACCTCTGCCTGAATCGCCGTTTCCACCACCACCGCCTGTTGCAGGGATAGTGCGGTTCTCAGATGTGTTGCAAATGGTACAGATTCGTGTTTCAAGCCCTGTTGTTGTCTCTGTTGCAGGGGTCGTTACAGTCCATACACCGAAGCTGTGCGGCAACATTGAATTTGCTACAGTTCGTGTATCGGTTATCGTGCAACGTTCGCAAACAGCCGTTTCCGTGCCGTTCACTGTACATGTTGCATTATTGTCAGATGTGTAAATCTGAAAACTGTGACCTAACGCCGAATTTGCTACAGTTCTCGTATTGGTCACTGTGCAACGTTCACAAACCGCTGTTTCCGTGCCGTCTTGTGTGCATGTTGCATTATTGTCAGATGTGTAAACCTCAAAATTGTGTCCTAATGCGTCAAGCGGCGTTGAGCTTATTGTGCCGCTGCAATCAGCACAAACTTTAATCTCTGTGCCGCCTGAAATGCAGGTCGGTACAGGGTTTTGCGTTGTAGTTGTGTTGTTATGTTCGCAAGTCGGGTCGAGGGTTGTAAATCCGCATTTCGTGCAAGTTTCGCCCATGCCGTTAGGTGAGCAAGGCTCGTCTAAAACTCCGCAACCGCCTACGGTCGTGCATTTGTGAGTTCCGTCTGCATTTGTCGCCCAAGTGTGGGTTAGTGCGGTAATGGGGCGGGTTTCCTCGTGATTGCAAACGCTGTAACGAGCGCATTGTCTGTATTCTTCACCCGCTGTGTCACAAGTTGGAGCGTTTCTCACTATCCATATATTTGGCATATCGTGACCTAATGCTACAGTCGTTCGTTCGTCTGTTTCGTCACAATCGTCACGCTCACAAACTGCGGTTTCAACGCCGTCTGCCGTGCATGTTGCTGTGTTGTTTGTGTAGTTTCGGAAGTCGTGACCTAACTTTGGTATCGTTTGCGTCACTTCATGAGGGCAATCGGGACATTCTCTTGCTTCCAAACCGTCAACCTCACAAGTGGCGGCGGTTCTTACCGACCAAGCAGTTGGCAAATTGGGGTGAGTGCAAGTGTGGAATGTGCAAGGGCTTCCGTCTGTGCAAGTGCGTGGTAATCCTGTTGCATCGCAGTTATCGCAGACTGTGCAGTTGTCGCTGTTTCTGCTACTATGTTCGCAAATCCACTTCGCCCAAAACGTCTTATTGCCTGTTTCGGTCGTGGAAATGGCAGTCACTTCTGTGCCTGTTAATGCGGCGTTGTCGTACCAACCGCCGAAAGTCCAGTTTGTTCTTGTCGGGGTTGGGAGGGTTAAGCCTGTGCCGAAAGTGTAGCTATTCCAATCATCGCCGACTTCCTGTGTACCGCCGTCGAGGTTATAGGTGATTGTGTAAACGCTTGCTGTGAAGCGTGCTTGTAATGTGCGGTTTTCGGTTGCTGTGAATGAATATGTTGCATTTGCGGCGGTTATTTTTGTGTCATTTTCGTACCAACCGTCAAAGGTGTAGCCGTTATTCGGCGTTGCGGTGAGGGTGACGGTTGCGCCGTGGTCGAATGTTCCGCTGCCTGTGACTGTGCCGCCCGTTCCCGCTGTTGCGGTTATGGTGTAAGTGTTGATTATCCATTTTGCGTACAGGGTTATATCTTCCGTTACCGTTTCTGTGGCAAAATTCCATTCATTAGTACAAGCCGCTTCTTTATACCAACCGCCGAAAGTGTAACCCGTTTTTGTCGGGGCTGTCGGTGCGGTAATTGTATCGCCGTCAAGCGCGAGTAGGTCGGCGATTGTACCGCCGCCGTCTGTGTCAAATTCTACTGTAAAGACTGTAAAGACTGTAGTTTCTTCAAGTTTTATATATCTAAAATTATTACTTGCCTCGAATGTTGTGTTGTCATTTTTGAAAAGATTAATTGTCGGAGTGCCGCTCGGAGCGGTATTTGTTGTGTTTGTTAAATACGCAAACCTGCCGTCAACGGTGACGGTATAGACCGCGCCATTGCTGCCCGCGCCCATAGCGAGGGCTGTGTTATTCCCGGCTATGGCGGTGACATTGCCTCCGTTTATCGTGATTTTACCGCCTGTGTCCATTGTGCTGCCGCCGCCGCCGATGCCCGCACCAACATCGACTGTCCCGGCACCGCCTGTTGCGGTTATTGAACCGCTGTTGATAACAATTTCGCCCGATGTAACGCTTCTGCCACCGGTAGAGTTCACACCGCTGCCGATACCCGCGCCGCCCGCGCCGCCCGTGGCAGACAAGGCACCCGTACCGCTGATGGTAAGTTTTGCGTTTTCATGTACTTCTACGCCCGCGCTGTTGCCCCCGCTCATTACGGTGTTTGACGAATCGGTAGCCAGCGTTAAGGTCACATCCGCACCGCTTGTCAACCGTATGGCGGGGAACAGATTTAAGCCTGTAATGGAAATGGAAGCACCGTCAAGGGTGATGCCCGCCGTGCCGTTTACCACCATGCTGCGCGCACCCGATGTTGTTCCCCTTACCGTAACATTTGCGTTGTTTTCTATGGTGTACACATTATTGGCAAAATTCCAGCCAATACCCAACGCATCGGGGGTCGCCGCGCTTAAATCTATAATATTGGTTAAACCAAAAGGCTCCGCACCTGTCCATGTACCGTAGGTTCCACCCCGGTTGATGAAGCCGTTGTTGATAACATTGCCGTTGTTGTGGATAGTTTTGCCGCCGGGGATGGTTAGCACCGCGTTTTCGGGGATGGTAAGCGTATGCCCTGCGGGAATGGTGACATTATCGGTTATGATAACCTCGTTTCCGTAGAATGTGCCTGTGTTGCCGTCAAACAGTATGCCGCTTGTCGCCGTAAGGCTGCCCCCTGTGGGTTGTACGCTGGCAGCAATAACCACGCCGCCGCCATTCATGCTGAGGGTGCCGGGACTGTTTGCGTCAGCACCGCCGCCGATGCCACTGCCTCCAACCCCGGAAGTGGTCGCAGTGACCGTACCGCCGTTTATAATCACCGTGCCGCCCGCGCCATCCCTGCCGCCGCCAATCCCTGCGGCATTAGCACCGCCTTGCGCTGCCACTATGCCGCCGGATATGTTGACGCTGCCTCCCGCGCCGCCCCCGCCGCCTATGCTCGCCGCGCTGGCACCACCCCTTGCGGTCACATTGCCGCCGGTTATGCTTATGCTGCCGCCGTTGCCGCCGTTGCCGCTTGAGGCACCGCCGCCGCCGATACCCGCCGCCGCATTGCCGCCGTTGGCAACAACCGTACCGCTGCCTATGGTGATATTCCCTCCGGTTTGGCCGTTGCCGCCCCCTATGCCCGCGCCCAAAAAGCCGCCCGTAGCGGTCAGGCTGCCTGTGCCGTTGATGGTGAGGGTTGTTCCGTCGGGGGCTTGTATACCGGCACGGTCACTTCCCGCTGTAAGGGTGTTTGTGCCGTTGACGGTAAGGGCAAGGGTTGCGCCGTTGCCTAAACGCAGGGTGGGGAGCGGAGCATTTACCATAGACACACCGTCCAGCGTGATGTTGGCAGTTGAGTCCTCGGCAACATCAATGTGCCGTTCGCCCGCGCTTGTTCCCGTAAAGGTAACGTCTGCGCCGTCAAACACGGTGTAGTTGCCGCTGGCATAACTCCAGCCGGGGCCGCTGAGGGGTGGGTTGGCGACTTGCAAGGCAATGGCACTTGAAAAATCATACACGTTGATAACAAAATCCTGTATATAGTCCGTTGTTTCCGTTAAGCCGTTTGCTATGGTCGCCCTTACGGTGACTGTACCCGCCGCCGTGGCGGTGAGGGTGTCGCCGCTGACGGTTGCGCCGGTTGAACCCGCGTTTTGTACGCTCCATACAATGGTTTGTTCGGTTGCGGCGGAGGGGGTAATGGTACCCGAAAGGGTATAGGTGCGGTTTGCCGCTATGTCCCCATCCACGCCGTCTATATTCGTCACGGGGACAAAAACGATGTCGCCTTCAACGGGGTTGCCCGTCCATGTGCCAAAACTGCCCCCGCGGTTTATTGTGCCGTTATTCGTAACAGTGCCGAGATTGTGGATATTTTTGCCGCTTGGAATGGTTAATGTCGCTCCTGCGGGTATGTCCAGCGAATGCCCCTGCGGGATTTCTACATTGTCGGTTATGGTAACAGCGTTACCGTAAAATGTGCCTGTGTTATTCATAAACACTATGCCTCTGGTGTTTGTTCTGCTTGCGTCTATGCTTGACGCGAATAATACGCCGTCACCGTTGAGGGTGAGTGTGCCATGTGATGTGCCGTTTCTGCCGCTGCCGATGCCCGTAGCGTTTGTTCCGCCGGTGGCTGTCACCACGCCGCCTTGGATGGTTACTGCGCCGCCATTGCCGCCAGAGCCATCTCCCCCTATGCCTGCGGCGTTTATTCCGCCGATGGCTGTTACCGTGGCACTTTGGATGATGATGGTGCCGGCTGTGTCGCTTGAATCGTAACTACTAAGGCCAATGCCAGCGGCGTTATTACCGCCGGTTATGGTTACGCTCCCTGTGCCGTTTATTATTAAGGTCGCGCTCTGGGGAACACGTATACCCGCGCCGGAGGATGATGCGGTGAGCGTGTTTGTCCCCTCAATGGTAAGCGTGAGTTTTGCATTGTCTTCCAGCGATATGGTGTTTAGATACGACCCCCCGGTATTGTCTAAGGAGAGGTTGTAGAGCGTTATGCTTGCGGTTGCGCCTTCGGCAATTCTTATTCGCCGAGATTGCCACCATGTGCCGGTTATGATAATATTCGCACCGTCATTGATAGTGAGGAATGGGTCAGCCCAAGCGCAAAGGTGGTCTGCCGCTGTACCGCTTGACCATGTTAGTGCCCCTTGCGTCCCAAAATCGACGGTCGCTGTTGGTGTTCCCGCCTGTACCGATAAAGGCATAATAGGTGCTAAAGACAAGCTGAGTGCAAAAGTTACCACCCACGCAATTACTCTCGAAAGTTTAGTTTTATTTTTCATCTCAAATTCTCCTTTATGACTTAGATTTTTATTTTAACGTGTTAACTAATCACGACAAAAACGGCTGACAA
>Ga0099364_10000403_pt1 | contig 72005 bp, 64 predicted proteins | sample TergutTh196P3_FD_73070 | JGI IMG/M metagenome (GOLD analysis project Ga0099364, IMG submission 73070) | Microcerotermes parvus P3 segment gut microbial communities from Pointe-Noire, Republic of the Congo - Th196 P3 | ecosystem: Host-associated > Arthropoda: Insects > Digestive system > Gut ...
TAAGGGGATTCCAAATATAACGCTTCCCGCCGACGAAAACGGTCATGCTTTTATTGATAGGGAAAAACACCCCGAGTTGTACGACTGGGCGGTGAATGGCTGATGAAGGTTTTTTGTTCATTATTTTAACAAATCCGGTCGCTTTTCCTTCGTTATTTTTTCGCTTTGTTCATTTCTCCACTTTTCTATATTGGCATGATGTCCTGAAATCAGCACTTCGGGGACAGACCGCCCCATCCATATTTCGGGGCGTGTGTATTGCGGATATTCGAGTAGCCCGTTATAATGGCTGTCTTGCGTGAAAGCGTCTTCGCTCGGTAAAACGCCATCTAAAAGCCTTGCGACAGCGTCCGTAAGTATAAGAGCGGGCAATTCGCCGCCCGTCACTACATAATCGCCTATTGAAATCTCCTCAAAGGCAAGCTCCTCTAACACCCGCTCGTCTACGCCCTCATAATGCCCGCAAAGAACTAATAGCCGCTTCTTTTCCGTAAGCTCTTTCGCAAGCTCTTTAACAAGAGCCTGAGTGAGAGTTTTTCCTTTGGGAGACATATAAATCATGCGCGGCATATCTTCACCTGCCTGTGAGGACCCCGTTATTTTCATCACACAGTCGTAAATCGGCTGTGCCTGCATGACCATACCTGTACCGCCGCCGTAAGTCTTGTCGTCTACGCGGCGGTGCTTATCGACAGTGTAGTCGCGGATATTGTGGCAGTTAACATCAAGAAAACCCGCCTTGCGGGCTCTGCCTATTATACTTTCGGTGAGATAATTCTCGCACATTTCAGGAAAAAGGGTCAGTATATCTATTTTCATAAGACAATCATAACACATAATTGGAAGATTATCAAGTATTATACCGATATTTTCTGCCGAACTACGAAAATACTTTTAAATCTTCAGGGGCGAACCTTGCAGAAAAATAAGGCATAGAATAAAAGTATTCTGATTAAATTTCGGGGGAAAGTGATATGGAACTGAGTATATCCCAAATTGAACGATTGTGTGCCGCTGTTTATTTAGACGCGCTGATAACAGACGGCGGTAAGCACAGTTTAGCGTATATAATGGATTATATACTTGAAGAAGGATTTGAAAAAGAAGAGCCGCCCGCTCTCATGACAAGAACGCAATGGGAAACGGTTGCCAAAAGTATACGAGACGATATAAAGCTCAAGGATTTCATCATAACAGATTATATGAACGGAGAACAAACGGGACGTGCGGTTTGTTTTATGAACGAGAAAAACCCCCGCGAGCTGTATGTTGTTTTCCGAGGGACAAGCGGAGATGAAGAATGGTACGATAACGGGCTTGGTATGCTTGTTTCAGACACACCGGCTCAAAAATCCGCACTTGATTTTTTGCTGAAGGTCAGCGAATCTCCCGAATTAGGGTTTATATGTGTCGCCGGACACTCAAAAGGCGGAAACAAGGCGCAATACTGCGCGATTTTGGGTACGGGAATTGTTGATGTATGCGTATCGGTTGACGGACAGGGATTTTCACGCTTGTTTTTTGATAAATATAGTGGTATAATAGAAAAAAGAAAAGCGAGAATAATATCTGTCGCCGAACGCCGCGATTTTGTTAACTGTCTCGGTTTCTGTTTAAAAGAACCCGATTTTTATTCCGGCGGTCGCGGTGATAAGAGCAGGGAATTTCCGTATGGCGAGCCGTTACCCTATTTCCACTGCCCCGATGCGCTGAGATTAAAAACGGGCGATATTGGTCCTATAGCTCCTGTTTCTTATATTTCACGGGTTATCAATACGTTTACGCTCTATTTTCTAACCGATGATAAATACGAAAAAAAGCGCGGGGAAACAGTACTCGGACTGACTTCGCTAATGTACCGAGACGGCGGAGGTGAAAAGGGTGCGAGAGCCGTAGCCGAAGCGGCACTCGCTTTCTTTGAACTGGCGGAGGAGAGTCCGCAGTTCAGAGCCGAACTCGCTGATTTACTTCTTTATGAAAAGGACGTTGTCATCGCGACCACGCTCATGATTAAACAAAACCACCGTAAGAGCGGCGTTATTTCGGACATGATAATGATGTATACCGCCGAAAACCTGCTCCGTCACCCTGCTTATTTTCTCTCTTTTATAAAATGCGCCGAGAGATTCGCCGTATACAGGCGAAAAGCTAAAACAATAGGTGAACAGGCGGAGCATGTTAATCATTTTCTGAAAGGTATATCGAGGCACATAGAGCATAAGAAAATATAAAAATAACACAACAGAAAGGCACAAAATGCAGGAAGTAAGAAAAGAAAACCCCTTAGGGACAGAGCGGATGGGCAGATTGATTATGCGGTATTCAACGCCTGCAATTGCCTCTATTTTAGTCCATGCGCTGTATAATATAACCGACCAGATTTTTATCGGACGCGGGTTTTTCGGGTATGAGGGGCTTGGGGTTCCGGGTATTGCCGCCACTAATGTGGCTTTCCCGCTCGTAATTTTCTCGATGGCTCTTTCTCTTTTGATAGGGGTGGGGACGTCTGTTACCTTCAATTTAAAGCTTGGGGCGGGAGACCGTGAAGCCGCCGCTAAAGCGGCAGGGAACGGGCTTAATATGGCGGTGTTCTTCGGCTTGTTGCTCGGCGGCGCGGCGTTAATACTCGGCGACCGTCTTCTTGACTTTTTCGGTACGACTGACGAAATCTATCCCTATGTCGCGCCTTATATGAAAATTATCTGTTTTAGTATTCCTATACAAGTGTTCGTTACCGCCGCAAGTAAATTGATACGCGCAGACGGTTCGCCGACTTTTTCAATGGTTTGCATTATGAGCGGTGCAGTCGTGAATATAATTCTTGACCCGATTCTCATATATGTATTCGGTATGGGGATGGCGGGTGCAGGTTTTGCTACGCTGATAGGGCTTTGCTTTTCGGCTTTTCTATCGGCTTATTATGTTTTGAGAAAATTTAAGTGCGTTAGGCTTGACGTGGGATGTTACAGACCGAACTCCGTTATTATAAAAAGAATCTGCGCCCTTGGCGTTACCGCCTGCGTGAATCAGCTCGCACTCGCTGTTGTTCAGATTACCATGAATAACACTTTACGGTATTATGGCGCGAATTCGATTTACGGCAGTGAAATACCGCTTGCTTGCGTGGGTGCAATCAGCAAAATTAACGTGGTATTTCTTGCATTTGTCATAGGCATAGCGCAGGGTTGTCAACCTATCCACAGTTTTAATTACGGCGCGAAAAAATATGAGCGGGTAAAGACGGCTTATATAGCCGCATTGATTTCATCCACTGTGTTTTCGACCCTGATATTTATTGTATTTCAGCTTTTCCCTCGTCCGGTTATGAGCATATTCGGGCAGGGGAGTGAGGAGTATTTTTTGTTCTCTGAACGGTATCTGCGAATATTTATGTTTTTTATATTCCTAAACGGTATACAGCCTGTAACAGCTAACTTTTTTAACTCAATCGGCAAAGCGAAGGTAGGCATAACCCTTTCTCTGACACGGCAAATTGCATTTTTAGTTCCGTTGTTACTGCTTCTGCCGCGTTTCTTCGGCATTGACGGGGTTGTATATGCGGGACCGATTTCAGACGGCGCGGCGTTTTTGCTTGCGGGATTTTTTATCATCAGGGAAATAAAAGAGTTGAACAGACTCATCTATTCCCGCAGTTAAGAGAATTTAAAAATTCTATAAATAACAGATTCTTGACATTCTTTTAATTTTAGGTTATAATGGCATTAATAAACTACAACAAAGGAGAGAAAGCATTATGGAAATTAAGGTAAGAAAAGCCACACCCGAAGACATTGCAAAAATGTCAAAGTTGCCTACATGGGGCTGTGAGGTGTCTACTTTTGACTGGTATTACGACAGTGAGGAACATTGCTATCTCACAGAGGGTCAAGTAGTCGTTGACTACGATGGCGGAAGTGCGAGTTTCGGTGCGGGTGACTTTGTTATTTTGCCTGAGGGTATGAAATGTGTCTGGAAGGTTTCAGCGGCGGTAAAAAAGCATTACCTGTTTATTTAATTTGAGTCATGATACGGATTGCGATTTGTGACGATGAGCCGAAAGCGTTAGAATTTATTAGTAAAAGCATAAGCCTTGAGTTTGAAAGGCTTGGTGTTTTGTTTTCTGTGTCTGAATTTAAAAGCGGAAATTCATTACTTGACGAACATAGGAAAAACCCTTTTGAAGTGGTCTTTTTGGATATAAGTATGCCGGAGATAAGCGGTTTTGAAATAGCGAAGGCATTACGCATGGAAACAGACGATGTTTTCATTATTTTTATCACGTCTAAAGAAGAGCTTGTCTATGACAGCTTCGATTTCAGACCGTTCAACTTTATTAAAAAAGAAGAACCGAAAGCGTTTCTGAAAAGACTCAGTAGAATTATAGCAAAGCTGTATATTCATATAAAACAAAGCTCCCTGATAATTTTAGAATTACCGCGTTCTGAGAAAAAGGCGATAAGAATAAAAGATATAGTTTATATAAAGAGCGACAAGAATTATTTAGAATATATTCTGACAAATTCTCCTATTATCGTTATTCGCGGTAAGCTTACGGAAATAGAAGAAACGTATATCGAATATCATTTTATCCGTGTACATAATCGTTATATAATAAATATGCGTCACATTAAAGACGTCAATTTCGCAAATAATGAGATACAACTTATTAATGATAACATAGTTGAAATCAGCAGGAAATATAAGTCTGCGTTTGATGAGAAATATACTTTATATTTGAGGTCACTCAGATGACAGAGACGTTATTGAACACCATAGAAATAATTATAACCGTAATTCAGTCATTGATTATAGGTAAGTTTCTTGTTGATTTTAATGAGTTCAGCTTGAAAACCCGAAAGAATAAAATATGCTTTTTAAGTATATCGGCTGTTATTTCTATAACTGTTATATTATTAAACTTCATAGGGGGCAATTTTGAGGGTTGGATTGGGTTGTTGTACCCCTGTTTATATTTAGCTTTATCGCTTATATTTTTCGAGGGAAACTTTCGGCGAAAACTGATTGGTTCACTTGCGGCTATTACGGGGATTATGGCTGTGAATACTATTGTTTTCGTTTTGTTCAGTACGATTACAGGCGACCCCAACATGGCTTTTTCTTCCGATAATATTTACAGAATAATTGCTCTTGTAACAACACAAGTTATTTTAGTCTTTATATATCAAATAATTATAAAGCTTATATCAAGGCATACGATTAAGCTTTCGGTTTATGAATGGTTACTTATAAGCATAAATCTTATATTTACATTAGCGATGTTTATTTCATTAATCCTAATAAAAACGAGTGAGAAACTGACTGATTTCAGCAATTATATTATTTCCGGTTTACTTTTAGGTTTAATACTAATCAACTGCATAACATTTTATATGCTCTTAAAGTTAAATAAAGCTAAAGAACTTTTAAATGAAAATATTTTATTAAAACAACAAAGCGATTTTCAAAAAAACTATGCAGATAATATAAAACAACAATATGATGAAATCTGCCGTCTGAAGCATGATATAAAGCACAGTTATACCTTAATTACAACCCTGAACAGTGAGGGGAAGTATGAAGAATTAAGCAAATATCTCAGAGAATATAATACCGAAATAGACAGCTTCGAGGTCTTAATAGATACCGATAATGAATATGTAAACGCTATAATCAACACAAAGTTGGGAAAAGCAAAACGCAGAGGAATTAACATTCTCTGTGCTACTACTAACAGTTTTACGGGAATTAGCGGTGTAGATTTATGCAGTCTCTTAGGAAATATTCTTGACAACGCAATTGAAGCCGCCGAAAAATGCACTGAACCTATTATAGAAGTTTCGATTTTTTCCGATGGCGGAAAAATATCCATAACCGTAAAAAACACAATAAATAGCTCTCCTTTCGATACCGCCGGGCGGCTGATAACGAACAAAAAAGAAAAACACCACGGTTATGGCGTCAAGACAATTAAAAGAATAGCCAAAGAATATAACGGGAAGTCGGAGTTTTATATGGAAGATGCTCTGTTTTGTTGTTATGTTGTATTAAAGAATAAATAAAGATAACCTCCGCTTGTTTTGATTGAAAATAGCGGGGGTTTAATTTATCTTAATAAAATCTTAAGAATGAACCTACTTGCTTTTTAAGAAATTTGTGTTATAATGGGTGAGTGAGATTAATCCATAAATTAAAAGACTGGGAGGAGAAAAGATTTGTGAGAATACTGATTTGCGATGATGATAAAGAGATAGTAGAAGCGATTGAAATCTATTTAAAATCTTCGGGATACGAGACGTTAAAAGCGTACAATGGTCTTGAAGCTATCGAAAAAATAGAAAATAACGAGCTTCACTTAATTATCATGGACGTCATGATGCCTCGGCTTGACGGCATAGCCGCAACGCTTAAAATCCGTGAAAAACAGAACATTCCTATTATTATGCTGTCGGCAAAGTCGGAGGACACCGACAAAATCTTAGGCTTGCAAATGGGGGCGGACGATTATGTCACGAAACCGTTTAATCCGCTTGAACTGCTTGCCAGGGTAAATTCTCAGCTTCGCCGTTACACCGAACTCGGCTCTACCGAAATAAAATCCGGTGTACATAAGAGCGGCGGTCTAATCGTTGATGATGCTTCTAAAACAGTTTCGGTAGATGGCGAGGAAGTAAAACTAACCCCTTTGCAGTACAAAATTTTACTTCTGCTTATACAAAACAAGGGCAAAGTTTTTTCGATTGACCAAATTTATGAAGCGGTATGGAACGAGGATGCTTTCAATGCCGAAAACACAATCGCAGTCCATATCAGAGGCATAAGAGAGAAAATCGAAATAAATCCGAAAGAACCAAAATATTTAAAGGTGGTGTGGGGAATTGGCTACAAAATTGAAAAAATCTAAAAATCCATTAGAGGGCGATATATCTAATTTTAAACAAAAGAGATACTCTCCCATTTTGAAAACAGCCGCATTTGTTATGTTAATCGTGCTTTCAATTTGCGCGGTGGTGAAACTTATTGAAACGGCTGAGGAATCCGGCATATGGGGCTGGACAGCCGCCGACATCGGCATAAAAGATTACACGCAAACCGAACAGTATCATTGGCGTTATGTCTTTTGGGTTTCGCACTCGCTTAACTCGGCGATTGATGCTGTGACTGCTGTTCAAGATACCGACAATGCCGAAGATGCAGAAGAGCCGCAAAGTACCTCCGTCTCGGAACTTGACGATGAATTGGCTGAAGCGGAAGAGTTGCAAAATGCTCCTGCCGCAGAACTTGGCTATGATAGCGGCTCGCGTCATGCTCCTGCCGCAGAACTTGATTATGAAATGACTGAGGCAGAAATCGCCGCTGTCCTTGAACTCGACCTAAATTTTTCAGACACCTATGACTTTGATGAAGTTGTCTATTATCTTGAAATAGGAGAGTCGGTGTTCCGAAACACGGAACTTGATTATACGCAAATAATGCAGAACTACAACCTGTATTATGAAGACGCACGGACTGTAAACGGCATACCGACAACGTACATTTACGCCGTTGATGATGCTTTTATCGCCCAAAAGAACCTTGAATTGGAGGCGGTGAACAAACAGGCAGAAGAACTTATTATTTTCTCGGCGGTCTTATTAGCGGCATACCTGCTCTGTTTTGTTTATCTCGTTTATGGGGCGGGGAGAAGGGTGACAAAACCGGGTATAACCATGCTTAAATTTGATAAACTCTTTACTGAAATAATTTTAGCTCTTTTTGTTCTTTCTGTTATAACTTGCTGTTACTGGATTTTAGTTGGTTGGGAGAATGAACTTTACAAAAATCCGCTCCTTAAATATGCCTTTTTTACCTGCTTGACTTTTATTTTCGCCGTTGGTTACGGAACATTTTATTCTGTAGTACGCTGTATAAAAAAACGTGTTTTTTTCAAGAACGCGCTGATTTATAAACTATTGGCATTAGTCATAAATGGCTTCAAAAAAGCAGGAAATGGCATAGGCTTTATGTATTCGAGGAAAAATCCGAGGGTGAAAACAATAATAGCTATAACGGTTTTAGGAATTTTGACAATGATTCCATTTGTAGGTATATTTACAATTCCAATAGCATTATTTTTCGCTTTAAGACAGGCGGCGACGTTCTGCGTACTTAAAGAGGGTATATTAGCGGTGAAAAACGGAGACTTTGAAACACCGATTATATTGTCAAACGACATTAAATCAGGTTTTTTCAGCTCTAAAATTTTCGGGAAAAAATTAAAAATAAAACCTGCTTCCGAATTCACGCTTTTGGCAGATGATGTAAACCAAATCGCGGCAGGGCTTAATGAAGAAGTTGAACGCAGGCTTAAATCCGAGCGGCTCAAAACCGAATTGATTGTCAATGTTTCTCACGATATAAGAACCCCGCTAACCTCGCTTATTACCTATACAGATTTATTAAAAAACGAAAAAACCAATAACGAAAACATTAAAAAGTATATTGAAATCATATCGCAGAAATCGGACAGGCTGAAAACTTTAACCGATGACCTTTTTGAATCGGCGAAGGCGGCGAGCGGCAATATAAATGTAAATCTCGAAACCGTGGAAGTAAACGCTCTGCTTATACAAGCGTTAGCCGAATTCGATGAAAGAATTAAGAAATCCGAACTTGAAGTAAAACTCAATATCCCGCAGGAAAAGCTTTTCGCCCATGCTGACGGACGATTGCTTTGGAGGGTAATTGAAAACTTGATGTCTAATGCGCTGGTATATTCTCTTGAAAACTCGCGAATATATATTAATGTTCATGAAGATTCCGAAGCAGACAGCGTATTTATTGAAATGAAAAATATTTCAAAAGCGGAGCTTAATATTCCCGAAGATGAAATAACCGAACGCTTTAAGCGCGGGGATTTATCCCGAAACAGCGAGGGTAGCGGGTTAGGATTAGACATTGCCACATCGCTCATGCGGTGCCAAAATGGCGAATTAAGTGTAAAAATCGATGGAGACTTGTTCAAGGTGCTAATTAAAATGAATAGGAAACCAACCCCCGCAAATCCGAATAGTATTACTTGATTTAAGCTCAAATTGCTACCAATCACGGGTTTAAACTACAAGCATTGTAAAATTGTATAAATAAAGCACTTCACTTTTTGGAATGAAGTGCTTTATTATTAGTCGGATATTTCATTTACGGCTGTGAAACATAGATTTCATAACTAAATTCAGTCATCTCTGATGCTCCGTAATTCTCAAAGGTTTCCGTCAGATTTTCTAAAAATTCGGCTTTCGTCGTGTTATTAAAAACGTCCTGACCATGCCACGTTAACTTCTGAAACCTCTTGTCTGCAATATCTAAACTCCTGCAACTCATACCCTTGGCATATACCGTGTCGTCAACCAAAATGAGAGCTCGGCCTCCCCCTCGTTCTCCCCATTCGCCTTTGAAGCGTGAATAGTCTTCTTCCGCCTTGTCTGTACTTGGAAACGTTTGCTTAGCAAATACGGCAGGCTCTAACATAGCACACTCCGGATAAAAATACTCTCCCAACCCAAAGTCATTGTCATCAAAGAAGTACACAACATAGCCCGTTGTTGTCTCGTTGGGTGGCAGCTCGTTTTCAACCCAATTTCCATTTGCATCATAATTGCCGCCCGCATCCACCCCATTCCAATTTCCATTTTCGTCAAAAAAGCCGTCATATCGTTTAATAATTTCATACGAATAAGCAACGTAATTGTCTGTAATTGCGTAGAAAAATTCCGCATCGCTTTCGTGCGTTTTAAAGGATTCGGGTAAGTACAGCGGTGTATTACCGCCGTTGTTCGGTGACGGCGCGGACGGGGTTTCTGTCCCGTTGTCGGGGGGTTCTGCGTTTGTGTCTTGGTTATTTGCGGGTGGGTCGTTGTTGGGGAGTGTTTCGCCGCAAGCCGCTAAAGTTAGCGACATTGCGAGGGTTAGGATAAGTGCGAGAATTTTTATTGTTTTCATTGTTTGAGATTTCCTTTCGTGATTAAATTAAATAATAACCGCATTTGGGGGAACAAGTTCGGGGTGTTCCCTCATATACGTTGCCGCACTATTCAAAAGTTCGTCAAGGCTCATGTCCTCATAAAGATTTTCCCGCCATTCGGTGTAATCGAAACGGTCTTGTTTAATATTTGCTATGAAAATCTCACATTCAACAGAGCCAAGATATTCACGCAATAATCTCATTCCCGCAGTCATTATAGCGGACGTTTGTGTGTTATCAGTCATGTTAAATTCCTCTAACCCTTTCTTGCGACAAATCATCAAACGGTCTGCCGTAACAGCAGTTGTCCAAGTATATTTTCAACTTATCCATAAAAGGCTTATCCTTTCGAGCATAATTATCTATTATGATTATAGCAAAAATTTATTCTGTTGTCAAGCAAAATTTCATACATACTCAAAAACCTCGGAAACATTGAAGATACTCGCCGAGAAAGGGAAAGCGGGAGCGTAGGTTGAAATGCTTATAATTCATATCTATGAAAAATAATAGCTCCAAGCGTTGTAGATAAAACTATGATTACACTTGCGTTAATTAAAATAGGTGCTATATGTCCTATTGTAAAATCGAGTGAAGATATAATCGTTGACATACCGTAAATCGAGTGCTTTATTCCAAACCCTAAAAAACGTCCTATACTTTCAGAAAAATTCTCGATACCGCTTATAAGTGAAGCCGCTGTTTCACTAAATAGCACATAGCATACGCAGACAATTATTGAAGCTGTATTACTTTTTATAAGCATTGCAAGCAAGCAAATGACAGAGCCTAATGCGGCATACACAAAAATTCCTCCAATTATTTTTGCAATATATTCCTCTGTAAGCATATTGCTTATTTGCCCCGAAGTGACTAACGCTGTTATCTGATAAATCAAGAAAACTAACACAGAACCCGCTACAGAAAACACAGCTTTAGAAAGATATATACCCGAACGGCTCTTGTTAATAATCCACTTATGCTGCCATGTTTTCCATTGATATTCCTGCCCGATAAAGACAGATAATAAAACAGCAATCAAAAGCCCTAATCCGTTATAATATTGAATACCTATGCTTACAATATCACCTATCCCTCTAAACGCTGTTAAATCTCCAAAAACAGATATACCAATGCGTATATCTTGACGAATTAACTGCATAATCGAAAATGATATAAGTGCTGTAAAAATAAGAACACCATACAACAACTTACTTTTACTCAATCTGTGAAAATCGCATTTTAGTATATTAGACAAAACTACTCACCCCTCTCGTATATTGTATATAAATATCTTCTAATTTTTCGCCGCCTCGGCGAATATCGTTCACCGATAATTCTTTTACTATGCCGCCGCCATGAAGAATACCCACATAGGTTATGATTTGCTCCAACTCGTTTAAGACGTGACTCGAAATCAAGATTGTTATCCCCTTTGAGCGGTTAAGATTGAGCAGTAATTCACGCAATTCAAAAATACCGTCAGGGTCAAGCCCATTTGCCGGTTCGTCAAGAATTAATATTTCGGGGTTTTCTAATAATGCCATTCCTAATTTCAGCCTTTGTGTCATTCCGAGGGAGAATTTCTTTACCGCTTTATTGCCGCAATTTGATAATCCGACTGCGTTTAATATTTGCTTAATTTCATTATCATCGTTCATTCCTAAAAGATTGGCTTGTAATTTCATGTTCTGAACAGCACTCATGTCGAGAAACAACGCAGGGTAGTTTATAACCGCTGAAACCCTGCTTGCGTTTACAAATACATTCCCTTTATACTCTTTAATCAACCCTGTAATAATGCGGAACAGCGTTGTTTTACCCGAACCGTTTTTTCCAATCAATCCGTAAATTTCGCCTTTCTTTACGTTCATTGAAACGTCACTTAAAATCGTATTTTTGCCGTATTTTTTGTTAATGTTTTCGGCTGTTAAAATGTAGTCGTTCATAAGAATCCTCCCATATTAAAAAGATTGTACATCTACAAAGATGTATAAGAAAAGAGCCAATACAGCTATCGCTAATATTGTGAACAGAACGCCTTTCAAGAGCGATTTAACCATACCCTTTTTCCACCTTTTCGATAAATTTTTTACCGTTTGGGCTTCGCTTAAATTTTGCGCTGTAACATCAATCGGCAACGGCTTTTTCATTGTTTGCAAATCGGCTTTACAACTATCGCAAACTGCAATATGTTCTTCAATCGCCGCTTTGCTGTCGTTACTGCAAACTCCGTCAAGGTATAACGGAAATAAGTCTTTTATTATACCGCATAAAACTTTCACTTTTAATACCCTCCTCTCAAAGCACCAACTTGTGGTGAAATATTCTTCCTCTAATACTTGAGCTTTTTTCAAACAATCTCCTCCTGTAATTGTTTTTTAGCTCTGTAAAAAATTAACCTCGCCCAACTGTCTGTTTTATCAAACAACTCGCCAATCTGAGAAAATGGGAGTTCCCCGAAAACCCGCAGAGTAAAAACTTCTTTATAAGGCTCATCAAGATTATGAATTAATATGTGCAATCGCCTTGACATTTCCTTATCGAGTAAATCGGTTTCAATATCTGATTGGGCAGGTATATCTCTGTCAATGTCGAAATACCTCTTTCGGTTCTTGTAGAGCGAATAATACGTGTTTTTGGCTATTTGACAAAGCCAAACATATAATTTGCACTCTCCGTTAAACTCATCTATTTTCTTCATAGCTTTGAAAAAAGATTCCTGTGTCACTTCCTCTGCAATGTGTTCATCTTGGCTAATAGATAAAACAAACTTATATACGGCGGAAAAATGTTCCGTATATATCTTTTCAAAATCGACCGCCACCCTTTCACCTCCTTTTCGCTCTCTGTATATATGACTACGCAAAATACAAAACGTTTCAAAAAAATTAAAATTTTTAAAATAAAAATGAACCGCCCCATACAGAGCGGTTTTAATTTAAGGATTATTGATTTGCGGCTTTCTTTTTCTCATGTTCTGTAGCCATAGAATATATTTCATGGATTGTCTTATCCTTAAAAAGACCGCGCCGCCATTCTGTGTAGTCAAAAGTATCGCGTTTAATCATACAAATAAAGCGTTCGGTGTCCACTTCACCGAGGTTTGCCAAAAGCGCGTTTATCGCTTCAACTCTAACAACATTATCAGTTCTCATTTGTGCTATCCTCCGTTTCTCTGATGAAATCAATAGGGTTTATAATTTTTATGGCTGTTATCGGTTTGTTTAACAACCTTTTATCGGTAGTAATAAAATAATCGCAACCGCTTTTAATCGCACAGGCTATTTGCAAAGAATCAAATTCTTTAATTCCGAATTCCATTATATCCTCGCCCAACGCTAACACCTCATCAGATGAGGGGCAAATTTCATCTGCTATATTTTCCCATAAGGCAACGGCGTTTCTTCTATCCTCATACGGACTGTTGTCATTTTCAAAGTCAAGCATAAAAGACCAAACTAAAGAATACTTGTTTGCGCGAATACCTGCTTGAATATATAATTTTGCTTCTGTTTCCAAGCGAATTTTCATTTGTGATTGATTGTCGAACGGTCGGTTATAACTGCAAACGTCCAAATAAATTTTCAACTTATCCATACATGGCTTATCCTTTCGAGCATAATTACCTATTATGATTATAGCAAAAATTTATTCTGTTGTCAAGCAAAATTTCATACATGCTCAAAAACCTCGGAAACCGGAAAACTCCCGCATAAATAAAAATGTGCGGGAACTCCTTTTTTACCAAACTTCCCAATATCGCGCCAAACTTCCCAAAATGAGAAAAGGCTATTGACATTACTCAATTTCCGTTATAGAATATGATTGATTAGGCGTAGAAAATCTATGCCGAGTGAATTTAGAAAGGGAATTGAGGATAATGAAAAAAATAACAGCATTTTTACTTACGGCAACCCTGTTACTTGCCACTACTGCTTGCGGTGATAACGGGAGCAGAGAAACATCTGTAAACACACGCGAGAGAAGCGGCGGTCAAGCGGATAGCGCGGGAAGTGAAAGCGTTCCGAGTAATTTAATTGATTATGACGAAGTTTTAGGCGATATTCTCGGTGATGTTCTCGGCGAAAATAACGCCGACGATGAGAAAAAATATCCATTCAGCCAAAGTATAGACGTTACAGCGTTTGATGCTTCTTTGTTTGATGGCAAAATTCAATTTGACGATGGCGCGGACTTAGCTCTTACCGCCCCGCTTACTTACGAAAAATTCATGGAAGCGGGCTATACGATTAGTGAATCTTACCTTGAGGAAGCACAAAAGATTGCCGAAAAAGGCGGTTCGTTGCTTTTTCTCACCCACCCCGATGCGAAGTACGAAATACGGGTATCCATTATTAACAACAGCGATGAAGAGATGACCGTGTTAGAGGTATTTAAGGCGGGCGGGGTCAGCTTTTATTTTACATACCAAATGGCGCAGTGGTATATCTTGTTACCTATGCTTGCGAACTATGATAATGACTTCAACCCCTTTGCACACGGGATTGAAGGAAACATTTTCACCTATGAGCAGTTCAACGAGTATGTTTTCGGCAAAATCGGTGTCCCGTCTGCTGTTGTCCCCGAAACCTTTAATCAATGGGCAAACTTCCTTTACATCTACGATTACGGCGATTATTCAATTACTATCGGTGTAAGAGAAAATCCCGATAACGGGACTTTGAGTTGGGGTACTTTCGGGTATGACCAATAAATTGGGATTGCGAATAAAATTTATATAATGGGGGTGGAGTGATGAATGATAAACTTAAAAAGGCATTACCTTATATATTTATAGCAGGAGCTTTTGTCGGTGCTTTTGCAGTTCTAATATACTTCTTAACTTGACACCGCTAAAAACCCCGCTAAACTTCAAATGAGGTTAGCGGGGTTTTGCATTGTTTAATGGCGTGTAAATCAATACGCTCAACAGACCTTGAGTTCCTCTTCTAAAATCCGTTTTACTACCTCCGGATTTCCGGCTCCGCCGAGTTTTTTCATGACCTGCCCTATAATAAACCCGATAGCCTTCGCCTTGCCGTCGTGATAATCCGCGACGGCATTTGCATTTTCGGCTAAAACCGTCTTTACCGCCTCTTTTGTCGCGCTGTCGTCTGAAATCATAAGCAAGCCTTTTTCGGTGATATATTTTTCAGGCTCTATGTCGTGTAAAAACACCGCTTCGACCGCTTCTTTATACGAGTTGCGGTTGATTTTCTTTTCTGACACAAGTGTGACAAGTACCGCTAACTTTCGCCCGTCTACTGTCAGATTTTCCGGTAAAGTAGCCGTATTATTCATCATACGCATAATATCACCGATGATTAAATTTGCGGTTTCTTTTGTCTCGTTGCTTAAACTTAGAATCTGCTCAAACAAATTCGATATGTTTATATGACTCGTGAGAATTACCGCCTCGTTTTCGCTTAAACACAGCTCTTTAATATATCGCTCCCGTTTTTTTGGCGGCAGTTCGGGAATGGCTTTTTTAAGCTGTTCAAGCCACTCGTCTGAAACTTCAATAGGAAGTAAATCAGGCTCAGGGAAATAGCGGTAATCCTGCGCGTTTTCCTTAGAACGCATACCGTAAGACTCGCCCTTTTCATCGTCCCAACGCCGCGTTTCTTGAATGATTTCTCCGCCGCTACGTAAAATCTCAATCTGCCGCTTCTTCTCGTGTTCAATCGCTCTCGCAATCGCTTTAAACGAGTTAATATTTTTCATTTCGGTGCGTGTTCCCATTTCTTCACCCTCGCGCCGAACCGAAAGATTAACATCAACACGAAGCGAACCCTCCTGCATTTTGCAATCGCAAATTTCAAGATAAAGCAGGGTCTCGCGCAGTTTTTCGAGATATGCAATTACCTCATCCGCGCTTCTGAAATCAGGTTTTGATACAATTTCTATGAGCGGTACGCCGCAACGGTTGAAATCCATGCGGGTATCACCGTTGTGATTAAGTTTTCCCGCATCCTCTTCCATATGAATTTCGCGTATGCCTATTAATTTTTTCTGTCCGTCTGTTTCTATTTCAAGTTCGCCGTCCCGACAAATAGGCGCGTATAGTTGTGAAACCTGATAAGCTTTAGGCAAATCAGGGTAGAAATAGTTTTTACGGTCGAATTTAGAGTTTCTTGAAATTTCGCAGTTCAACGCAAGTCCTGCTTTTATTGCGTATTCAACTACAGCGCGGTTAAGCTTCGGCAGTGTCCCCGGCATCCCCGAACATACAGGGCAGACCCGACTGTTAGATTCGCCGCCGAAGTCGGTTGTACACGCACAAAAAATCTTTGATTTAGTTGACAATTCGGCATGAACCTCAAGCCCCATGACAGTTTCCCAAACCATTTATACAACCCCCTTCGGTTTTCTTGTATGGAAATCGGTACAATTTTGATAAACCTGCGCCGCATTTATTAACCCCGCTTCAGAAAAAGCATTACCGATTAGCTGAAACCCTACGGGTAGTCCGGACTTGTCAAAGCCGCACGGAAGCGACACCGCAGGCAGTCCCGCCAAATTCACCGACACGGTATAAATATCACCCATGTACATTTTTATGGGGTCATTAATATTTTCGCCGCGCTTATAAGCCGTAGTCGGTGCGACAGGTGACAGGAGCATATCGTATCGCTCAAAAAGCTTGTTATATTCGTGCTTTATTAAAGTGCGGGTCTGTAAAGCCTTTTTATAATAAGCGTCATAATAACCCGAAGACAGCACAAAAGAGCCGAGCATGATTCTCCGCTTGACCTCTAAGCCAAAGCCCTCGCTCCGTGACATTCTGTAAACCTCGGAAAGGTTTTTGGCGTTTTCGCTTCTGTAGCCATATTTTAAACCGTCATACCGTGAAAGATTAGACGAAGCTTCGGCACAAGCGATTATATAATAAGCAGGAATGACATAGTCAGTCAGCGGTAAACTGAACTCTTCCACAGTAGCCCCCAGAGCCTCAAATTGCTTCGCCGCCGCCAAAACCGCACTCTTTACATCTTCATCAATACCTTTGTCAAAATAATTACGCGGCAGTCCAATCCGCACACCTTTTAAATTTCCTCCACCCTCCCGTTGTTTATTGTCAATCGGCATTGTGCTGTCACGTTCATCGTAGCCCGAAATCAAAGATAGTAACGCCGCGCAGTCTGATATGTCCTGCCCGATTACGCCGATTTGGTCAAGAGAAGAAGCGTAGGCAATAAGTCCGTATCGTGACACCGCACCATAAGTCGGTTTTATTCCGGTAACGCCGCAAAACGCACAGGGCTGGCGTATACTGCCGCCTGTGTCCGAGCCGAGAGAGAGCGGAATCTCACCGCCCGCGACCGCCGCCGCACTTCCGCCCGACGAACCGCCTGCAACACGGCTCAAATCCCACGGGTTCAGCACTGCGCCTTTGTTTCCCGTTTCGCTTGAGCCACCCATTGCGAACTCATCCATATTTAGTTTTCCGATTACAATCATGCCCGCTTGTTCCGCTTTGTCAATTACGGTTGCATTAAAAACGGGTTTATAACCGCCGAGCATTTTAGAGGCGCAAGTGGTCTCAATTCCTGTTGTTGAGATGTTGTCTTTTACGCCAAGCGGAACGCCGAACAGTTGAGAGTTAATAGTTGACGGTTGACAGTTTAGTTGTCTTTGAAGCTCTTCCGCTCTTTTAAGCGCGTTTTCTTCATCAAGCGCGAGAAAAGCGTTGTGCTTATTCTTCTTTGCCGCGTCTAAACAAGAGCGTACAACTTCTGTAACGCTTAATTCTTTTGTTTTTATTAACTTAGACAATTCTAAAGCTTTCATCTGAAATACTTCACCCCGCTTTCAAAAATCGGTAAAAACTTATTACCCGAAATATTTTTGGCTGTTTCCGTATTATACCGCTCCGAGTGTGCCATTTTCCCTAATATTCTGCCGCACGGACTGCTTATACCCTCGACAGCCCGGACAGAGCCGTTAGGATTATACTCTATATCCATAGACGGTTGAGCGTTGTAATCGGCGTATTGAAATGCAATTTGCCCGTTTGCTTTCAACTTTTCTAAGTTTTCGGGACTGCACGTAAACCGCCCTTCACCGTGAGAAACGGGCTGACTGTATATTTCGCCGACTTGACACAGCGACAACCACGGCGATAACACCGAAGCTATGCGCGTATTAACATAGCGGGATTGATGCCGCCCTATATTATTAAAAGTCAGTGTTGGAGAATCTGTTGTAACTTCTGAAATCTCACCATACGGCAGAAGCCCCATTTTAATTAACGCTTGAAACCCGTTACAAATACCGAGAATTAAGCCGTCGCGTGTTTTCAATAACTCATTAATCGAGTTGGCGAGTCTTTTGTTCCTAAAAAGCGACACTATGAACTTTCCCGAACCATCGGGTTCATCTCCGCCCGAAAAACCACCGGGGAAAATGAGCATCTGCGTACCTGAAATAGCTTTTTCGAGTGCGAGAACAGATTCGTTTAACATTTGCGGTGTAAGATTGCGAATAAGAACAATCTCACCTTGACCCCCTGCGCGTTCTAAAGCCGCCGCAGTGTCATATTCGCAGTTTGTACCGGGGAAAACGGGAATTACAGCTTTAGGTTTAGTTTTTATTAAAGAAGCTCCGCTATACGCTTTTCCGCGATTTTCAAAAGCGATTACAGGCGCATCACCGTCTTGTTTGACCCTCACAGGAAAAACTTTTTCAAGCGGATTCTCCCATGCGCCGATTAAATCTTCGAGCGGTATTTCTGTGTCGCCGAAAACGAGAGCGGGCTTGCTTTGTGTATGCCCCAATAACTTGAAACCGCTAAGTTTTTCACTTGCCTCAAATATAATCGAACCAAAACAGTGTTCAAAAAAGCTGTCGCGGTTTAAATCGTTTTCGTTTATAAAACCGAGCTTGTTCCCGAACGCCATTTTCATTATCCCGCCGTAAATGCCGCCTTTTTCACATGCCCACGCTGACAATACTTTCCCCGAATCAAAAATTTCTGCGTACTCGCCCCATAAAGAGGACAAAGTCTCATAATCGGGCAGATTTTCCGAAGTTATAGGGGTTTCAAGCAGATATACGGGATTTCCCGCGGCTTTAAATTCAGGGCTAATTATGCTTTTTGCATCGCTTATTCCAACGGCGAATGAAATAAGAGTAGGGGGGACGTCTAAGTTCCCGAAACTTCCCGACATGGAATCTTTACCGCCGATTGCCGCGATTTTAAGTCCCATCTGCGCCGAAAACGCGCCGAGCATCGCCGCAAAAGGCACACCCCAACGAGTTTCGCAGTCATTCAAGCGCGGAAAATATTCTTGTAAAGTCAGATGAATTGTACTCTGTTTAACCCCTGCCGCGATTAGTTTAGCTACAGAAGTAACTACGGCGTAAACAGAGCCGCCGAAAGGGTCGGCTTCGGTAAAATGCGGGTCGTAACCATAGCTCATTGCGGTTGCTGTTGTTTGATTGCCGCTTGCGGACGGAACTAATGCTGTCATTATTTGCGTTTCTGTAAGCCCGTTCTTACCGCCGAAAGGTGCCAACACACTTCCTGCGCCGATTGAACTGTCAAAACGCTCTATTAAACCTTTTTGCGAGCAGAAGTTTAAATCAAGTGCTAACTCAAAAAGTCTTTCTGTAAGGGACGTTGAAGCATATTGCGCAAAACCTCGTTCTATGAACGGAACGCGAACGGCGGTATGTCTATCCGCACCGTTTGTATCTAAAAAACTCCTGTCAATGTCAACAATTTTCGCATCACACCGGGTCATGACAAGTCTATTATCGGCTGTTATTTCTGCTACGGACGAGCTTTCTACATTTTCGGCTTCGGCGTGTTTAATAAGCGTGGGTAAATCGCACTTTGCTATAACCACCGCCATACGCTCCTGCGATTCCGAAATAGCAAGTTCCGTGCCATTTAGCCCGTTATACTTAACAGGGAAGTTGTCAAGATTTATATTAACGCCATCCGCAAGTTCACCAATCGCCACGCACGCGCCGCCCGCACCAAAATCGTTGCATTTTTTAATTAATTTTGTAACTTCGGGGTTGCGGAAAAGGCGTTGTAATTTACGCTCTTCAGGGGCGTTGCCTTTTTGCACCTCAGCGGCAGACTGCGTTACTGTCTTTTTTCCGTGGGTTTTGGAAGAGCCTGTCGCGCCTCCTATTCCATCCCGCCCCGTTCGTCCGCCGAGAAGCACTACAATATCACCTGATGTAGGTTTTTCACGCCTTACCGCGCCTACAGGAGCAGATGCAATGACCGCACCCGCTTCAAGACGTTTTGCGGTATACCCCTCATGATACAATTCTTTTACAAGCCCTGTCGCAAGACCTATTTGATTACCGTAAGAGCTGAACCCCTCTGCGGCGGTGACAGTTAGCTTACGCTGTGGAATTTTACCCGGAATAGTCTCACTAAATGGTTTTCGCGGGTCTCCCGAACCGCTTATTCTCATGGCTTGATAGACATAAGCTCTGCCGGAGAGCGGGTCTCGGATTGCGCCGCCTATACAGGTTGAAGCACCGCCGAAAGGTTCAATTTCAGTCGGGTGATTGTGCGTTTCGTTCTTGAAAAATATTAAAGTATCGTCCATTTTAATCGTACAGGCGTTATTTTCTTCCGACTCGTCAAGCATGGGTAATTCACCGCGCTTTTTAAAATACCGCATAGCCGCAGTTGCAATATTCATGAGGGTAACAGGTTTGTTATCATTGACACTCAAAAATAGTTCATAAGCCGCTTTAACCCGCTCGTCTTCTATAATCGCCGAGTTAATCATCGTATTAAAGGTAGTATGTCTGCAATGGTCAGACCAGTAGGTGTCAAGAACACGAATTTCCGCGAGTGTGGGCTTACGGTTTTCGTTTTTGAAATAATTACAAATCAATTTTAAATCTTCTGCCGAAAGGGCAAGTGCAAGAGTTTCGGGGGTTTCTAAGTCTTTGAAATCAACAAGCGGTATGTTTTCTGTTTTTTGAATTTCCGAGGCGAGAAAAGAGAGACTTTCGGGGGTTGCTTCGCGGTTTTCAAGAGGGTTGATAAGATAATTCTTAACTTCTGTAAAGGCATCGGAATTGATACCGCCTATTGCATACACTTGCGCCGTTTTTACAACGGGACGTTCGCCGCCGATGAGCATTTGTATACACTGCTCGCACGAATCGGCTCGCAAAACAAACTGCCCGGGAATAGGCTGGGTGTATAAAAGCCGCGTGTTTTCGGGAAAATCGGGTAGTGACTTTTCGTAATACACATCACTTGCAGGTTCGCTCAATACAGTCGTAATAATAACCTGAAAGTGTTCTTCCGGTATATTTTGAAGGAAATAACGATTAAAAAGCCGAACAGAGATTTGAGACACCCCCAAAACCTCCGACAGCTCGTTCTCGACAGCTTTTGCGTGTGCATCAAAGCCGCTTTTTTTCTCTACATAACATATTAAATCTTTACACTGCAAACTAAAGCACTCCTTACTTATTTCCTCGAAACTCCGCTTTCTTTAGCGGCTTTCGCGACCGCCTTTGCGACTAAAGCAGACGTATTTCTGCAAAGCGGACAGGGCATTATGTTTTCTGTTGTCAGTTCATCGTTGCTTACACTCTCTGCAATAGCCTTTGCGGCGGCGATTTTCATAGCTTCATTTATACATGAAGCCTGTGCGTCAAGCGTACCTCTGAAAATGCCCGGAAAGGCTAAAGAATTGTTAATCTGGTTCGGAAAATCGCTTCTTCCCGTCCCTACAATAACCGCGCCGCCTGCTTTGGCTAAATCGGGAGTTATCTCCGGGTCGGGATTAGACATAGGAAACACAATGGGGTTTTTGTTCATGCTTTTAATCATTTCTACGGTAACACAATTAGGCGCGGATAGTCCGATAAAAATATCTGTGTTTTTAATAGCGTCCGCAAGAGAGCCTTTACGGTGTTCGGGGTTTGTAGCTGAGGCAATTTGCAATTTATCGCCGCTCAAATCCTTGCGTCCCTCATAAATCGCGCCTTTTCGGTCACACAGGATTATATTGTTCACGCCCGAATCCAAGAGAAGCCGCGTAACAGCAATTCCTGCCGCACCTGCGCCGTTTACGGCTATGGAAATTTCGTTTATTTTTTTGCCGGTTATTCTAAGCGCGTTCAGCACAGCCGCCAAAACCACAACAGCCGTACCATGCTGGTCATCGTGAAAAACAGGAATGTCGCAACATTCTTTCAGCCTCCGTTCAATTTCAAAACACCGCGGCGCGGAAATATCCTCTAAGTTTATGCCGCCGAAACTGCCGCTTAACAACTTTACAGTATTTACAATTTCATCGACATCGTGAGAACGTATACAAAGCGGAACGGCATCAACTCCGCCGAGTTCTTTAAAAAGTACGGCTTTACCTTCCATTACGGGCATTGCGGCTTCGGGACCAATATCGCCAAGCCCGAGTACTGCCGTGCCGTCGGTAATAATTGCCACTAAGTCCGAACGGCGCGTAAGCACATAGCTTAAATCAGAGTCTTTTTGAATGGCAAGACACGGAGCGGCGACCCCGGGCGTATACGCGAGCGACAAATCCTCCCGCGTTTTAAGGGGGACTCTGCTTATGACTTCTATTTTCCCGCGCCACTCATGATGCTTTTTTAAAGACTCAACCGCGTAATCCATATATATTGTTCCCCCTGCTATCAACCGCAACAACAAGCGGCATATTATGAACTTCAAGTTTGTAAACCGCTTCCGTACCCAAATCCTCAAAAGCGATTAATTCCGCTCGCTTTACGCAAAGAGATAACAACGCTCCCGCGCCGCTGACAGCCGCCAAATACAATCCCTTATATTCCCGAATCGCCGAAATAACAGCAGGGCTTCTCTCACCTTTGCCAATCATAATTTTCAGCCCCTCTTTAATTAAGCGCGGGGTGTAAACGTCCATTCTCGCGCTTGTGGTCGGTCCGATGGAGCCTATAACTTTACCGGGCGGCGCGGGACAAGGTCCCGCATAATACACAACCTGTCCGTCTAATTCAAAAGGTAGCATTACATTTGCATCAAGCATTTCAACCATACGTTTATGCGCGGCATCACGCGCCGTAAAAATCTCACCCGACAGCAAAATTTCTTCACCAACTTTAAGACAACTAATTATTTCCGCAGTAAACGGCATAGTTATTTTTGTGGGCATAAGGCAACCTTTCATAGAAATTATTAATTGTACATTGTACATTGTACATTGTCAATTGTCAATTGTCAATTGTTTCGTCTTGTGTCTCGTTGCATGGCAACCGATATTTACTGCAACGGGCAGTCCTGCAATATGCGTGGGGTAGGTGAGAACGTGAGCGGCAAGCGCGGTTGTAATACCGCCGTAACCGGCAGGACCTATTCCGAGTGCGTTGATTTTCTCAAGTAATCTTGCTTCAAATTCCGCCCAAAAAGGCTCCGAATTAACAGAGCCGACATCGCGGAGTAACGCCTGCTTTGACAAAAGTGCGGCTTTTTCCATTGTTCCGCCGATTCCCACACCGACTATTATAGGAGGGCAAGGATTGGCTCCAGCCTTGAGAACAGTTTCTATTATAAAACTTTCCGCACCCGAAAGTCCGTCAGACGGACTGAGCATTTTCACTGCACTCATGTTCTCGCTTCCGAAACCTTTGGGCATTACGGTGATTTTTATGGAATCGCCCTCCGCAAAGTCATAATGAATAACTGCGGGCGTATTATCGCCGGTATTCTTTCGGGTTATCGGGTCGCCTACTACGCTGTTTCTGAAATAACCGTTTTTGTAGCCGCGCCGAACGCCCTCATTTATTGCATCATTTATATTGCCGTTTATATGAACCTTTGTGCCGAGTGACACGAAAACAACTGTCATTCCCGTATCTTGACAAACGGGTAATTTCTCGCGCTGTGCTATTTCGGCATTTTCTGAAAGTGTGTCTAATACGCTTCGCGCAAGCGGTAAACTCTCGCAAGTTTTAGCTTTTATTAATGCTTCTTTTATGTCATGCCCTATGCAGATGTTGGCTTCTATGCACAGTTTTTCGACAGCATCGGTAATCCGAGCCTCTTCAATAATTCTCATTGTAAAATTTCCTCGGCGTTTTTTATTGCTTCGAGGACAGCAGAATCTGCCGGTCCGCCATGAACACTACGCGCATTTATACAAGTTTCGAGTGATATTTTCTCATATATTTGCTCATCGAATAAATCTGAAATTGATTTAAGTTCGGAGAGCGATAGTTCTTCAATTCGTTTATTTTGTTTAATAGCATAAAGCACGAGCCGCCCAATAATTTCATGCGCCTGTCTGAAAGGTACACCCCTACCCACCAACCAGTCTGCCGCATCGGTTGCATTTGTGTATCCGCCTTTCGCACCGTTATACATTATATCTTTGTTAAAAGTTATAGTTTCAAAAAGATTTGCAAAAACCGAAAGACATGATTTTACTGTATCGGCGGCATCGAAAACCGCTTCTTTGTCTTCCTGCATATCCTTGTTATAGGCTAAGGGTAAGCCTTTCATCACGGTTAAAAGAGCTATTAAGCTTCCGTAAACACGCCCTGTTTTTCCGCGAATAAGTTCAGCCATGTCGGGGTTTTTTTTCTGCGGCATGATTGAAGAGCCTGTTGCGTAAGCATCAGATATTTCTATAAACTTAAATTCGTCTGAAGACCAGAGAATCAGTTCCTCACAAAAACGGCTGAGGTGCATCATAATCATAGACAAACACGATAAAAATTCTATGCAGAAATCCCTGTCTGAAACCGCATCAAGGCTGTTTGCCGTAATTTCCGAAAAGCCGAGCTTTTCTTTCACGAAAAATCTGTCAATCGGATAAGGAACAGCGGCAAGCGCACCTGAACCGAGCGGCATGACGTCTGTTCTTTTACGGCAGTCGGCAAGCCTTTCAAAGTCACGCCTGAACATTTCAAAATATGCCAAAACATGATGCGAAAGTGTTATTGGCTGGGCTTTTTGCATATGAGTATAGCCCGGTATAATCGTTTTTATATGCTCTTTTGCCGTTTGCAACAAAATCTTGAGTAACTTTTTTAAAAGTGCGTTTGTTTCATCTATCTCGCCCATAACATACATTCGCATATCAAGGGCTACCTGGTCATTTCTGCTTCTGCCTGTATGAAGCCGCCGCCCTGCATCGCCTATACGTTTGACAAGCTCTGCTTCAATAAAAGAATGAACGTCTTCCGCCCTGCTTTTTTCAAAAGATAAATCTCCGCTATCAATTGCTTCGTCAATTTCAACCAATGTTTTAATTATTAAATTGGCATCTTTTGAGGAGATAATCCCCTGTCTGCCGAGCATTTCGGCATGAGCTATACTGCCTTTTATATCTTGTTTATATAGTTTTTTGTCAAACGAAAGGGACGAGTGAAATTTATTTGCATACTCGTCTGTGTTTTCGCAATTCTCGCCATTTCCGGAAAAACGACCGCCCCATAATTTTTTTTCTTGATTATTATTGGAACTACTCATTATTTTCACCTTACTTTTCATTCAGCTCATTCATTACTCTTGCGCGGACGGCGATAGGAAGCCCCAAAAGGTTTATAAATCCTTCCGCGTCTTTATGATTGTATAAACCGCCGGTTGTAAAACTTGCTAAGTTTTCATCGTAAAGCGAGTACGGAGAACTCAAGCCTGCGGGAATAATATTGCCTTTGTATAATTTCAGTTTTACAGTACCGGAAACACACTCCTGTGTTTTGTCAGCGAAAGTGAACAAAGCTTCACACAGCGGCGTAAACCATTCGCCCGCATAAATAAGCTCCGAAAGCTTTTGGCTGACAATCCATCTGAAACCCGTCGTTTTGCTGTCAAGGCAGAGCCTTTCAAGCTCTCTGTGAGCGTAGTACAGAATCGTTCCGCCGGGCGTTTCATAAACGCCGCGTGACTTCATACCTACAACCCTGTTTTCCACCATGTCGGCTATTCCTATGCCGTTTCTGCCGCCGATTTCGTTTAAAACTTCCATAAGCGTAACAGGCGGTAAAGCCTTTCCGTTAAGTTTTATGAGAATACCCTTGTCAAATTCAAGTTCTAAGTATTCAGGTTTGTCGGGGGCATCTTCTGGGCTTACGGATAGTTGAAGCAAGTGTCTGTAATTCGGCTGGGCGGCAGGGTCTTCAAGCTCTAATCCTTCGTGACTGATGTGAAGTATGTTTTGGTCGCGGCTGTAGCTTTGCTCTTTTTTGGCAGGGGCTTCAATACCGCGTTTTTCTAAATATTCCATGCAGTCCTCGCGTGAGGTAATATCCCAAATACGCCACGGTGCGATTATTTTCAGATTCGGTGCGAAAGCCTTAAACGTAAGCTCAAAGCGAATCTGGTCGTTGCCTTTGCCTGTCGCGCCGTGACAAATTGCCGTTGCGTTTTCTAAAAGCGCGACATCGGCTAATTTCTTTGCTATAAGGGGTCGTGCCGCCGCCGTTCCGAGTAAATACTTATCCTCATAAATTACATTGGCTTTTACCATTGGGAAGATGTAGCCTGTTATAAATTCTTCGCGTGCATTAATTATTACGACTTTATCCGCACCCGTTTTATAGGCTTTTTCTTCTATTTCGCCATAGTTTTCACACTGACCTACATCGACACAACAGGCTATAACTTCCGCTTTTTCATAGTTTTCTTTAAGCCACGGAATAATAACGGTCGTGTCTAAGCCGCCCGAATATGCAAGTACTATTCTTTCGCTCATCAGTTTAACCTCCGGTTGTTTTTCATGTTTTATACGGTTTTCGGTGCAATAAAGCTTTCAAAGTCCCTTTTCGGTGCGTTTTGCAGAATTAATTCCCTTTCATAAGACGGCATAACGCAGTCTTCACGAAAGGCGTTTACATTAGAAAAGGGATGGCTCTGCTCGGCTATGTTTTGCGTGTCGAGTTCGCCGAGCCGCGCCATACTAAAAAGAATTTTTTCAAGTTCTTCGGAAAGCCTTTCCTTCTCCTCATCGGCGAAATTAAGGCAGGATAAATCCTCAAGATAGGAAATTAAATCTGCGTTTATCTGCATAAAAACCCCTTAACCTAACAAATTTTCCGAACCTGTCAATGTTACTTCGCTGTTACCTCTGTCCCAGTTCATGCTGAAAGCTTCACCGCTTATAGTGATATTTACTCTGTTCAGCAGAATTTTCTGGCACATCATAGCGGCAGTCCCTGCGACACAAGCGGCTTCGGGTGTGAACTCTGTATCCGGTTCGTCTTTTTGCCACAACCTTACTTTAATATTATCCCTGTCGATTACTTGAATAAACACGATGCTTGCACCTTTCGGGAATAAAACATGATGTTCGAGTGCGGAGCCGATTGTTTTTACATCAATGCTGTCAATATCATCGACAAAAACCGCACCATGCGGCGTACCGAACGACAGAGCGGTAACTCTGTAACATTCACCGCTTACCATAAACGGATTATTAATGCACATAGGAGTTGATTTGTGTTCCACAGGGATAAGCACAGGCGCGGTAATAGGCTTACCAAGTGAAATAGTTACGTTTCCCGCTGATAATTCGCGTTCCGGCGGAATAATGACGGGAATTGTAAAGGGCTTCAATGAACTTAACGTGTTGAAAGAAATGGTTCCGGTTTGAGTAGTTGTCATGACTGATACCTCCTGATAGTTGTTAGTTTTTAATTTTTAGTTGTGCCGTAAACTGTACATTGTCTAAACTGCGCCTTGCTGAAGCATTGCATCTGCAACTTTTTTGAATCCCGCGATATTCGCCCCTGCGACAAGATTACCTTTCATTCCGTACTCATCTGCCGCGTTAAAACTGTTCATGTAAATTTCATACATGATATTACGCAGTCTGCAATCTATTTCCTCAAAAGACCATGATATGCGTGAGCTGTTTTGTGCCATTTCAAGCGCAGACACAGCCACGCCGCCTGCGTTCGCCGCTTTACCCGGTGCGAAGAATACTCCGTTTTCCTGTAATGCGTGGGTAGCCGTAAGCGAGGTTGACATATTCGAGCCTTCCGCGACAACCGAACAGCCGTTTTTAATTAACTGCTCCGCACCATCGTCAAGCAGTTCGTTTTGAGTTGCACACGGAAGTGCGATGTCGCACGGAACAGACCAGACAAGCCCTTTTTCATAGTATTTTGCATTGCCGCGGTATTCAAGATATTCTTTGATTCTCCCGCGTTTAACTTCTTTAATCTCTTTCACCGCATCTAAATCTATGCCGTCAGGGTCATGCACATAGCCGCCCGAATCGCTCATGGTGAGAATTTTCGCGCCGAATTGACTTGCTTTTTCGGCGGCGTATATAGCCACGTTACCGCTTCCGGAAATTACAACCTTCTTATCCTCAAAAGTCGTGCCTTTTGCCTGAAGCATATTTTCCGCCATGTAAACTAAGCCGTAACCTGTCGCTTCTGTACGAACTAACGAACCGCCGTATGTTAAGCCTTTACCTGTAAACGCACCCTCGTATCTGCCCGTGAGCCGTTTGTACTGCCCGTACATATAACCTATTTCGCGTCCGCCTACGCCTATATCGCCGGCAGGAACATCCCAGTCCGCATCTATATGGCGATATAACTCGCTCATAAAGCTTTGACAGAACGACATAACCTCGCGATTTGATTTACCTTTCGGGTCAAAATCCGAGCCTCCCTTACCGCCGCCAATCGGCAGTCCCGTCAGGGAGTTCTTGAAAATCTGCTCAAACGCCAAGAATTTAATGATACTGAGGTTTACATTCGGGTGAAAACGGAGTCCGCCTTTGTATGGACCGATTGCGCTGTTTGACTGAACCCGAAAGCCTCTGTTGACCTGAATTACGCCCTTGTCGTCTACCCACGGAACTCTGAAAATAATCTGGCGTTCCGGCTCGACTAAACGCTCTAAAATCCGCTCCTTTTCATAAATCGGATGCTTTTCAACGAACGGACCGAGCGTGGTCATAATCTCGGTGACAGCCTGATGAAATTCGGGTTCGCCCGGATTTTTTGCAATTACGTGTTCGAGTACTTTTGCTGTGTAAGACATGGTTTTACTCTCCTTATTCTTATAATAAAAATAATAAAGACGTTAGTCTGCGACCTGAAATAAAACAGGTGCGGACAAACGTCTTTGTTTGTTCGATTTTGATTATAACATATCTTAAATTAAATGTCAATAGAAAATTTGAAATTTGTCAAATTTGTCAGTTTATAGGGCGGATTGAAACATTATTTTGCATTAAATAGTCTTTTAAATCGGCAACCGTGTAGTTTTTTGCAAGGCGCGGCGAATAAAGCATACTGCTTATTATTGCCGCTCCCGCCTGCGTTTGCAGGAATAAATCCCGTAAATGTTCGGGTATACCCGCACCCCCTGAAGCAATAAGAGGAACCGAAAGAGCATCATCCGCCATTTTCATGAGTTCAAGGTCGTAGCCTGATAAAGTCCCGTCGTTGTCAATACTGTTGAGACAGATTTCTCCCGCGCCGAGCGACTGACCGCGCTTTAGCCATTCGATAGCATCTAAACCCGTGGCAAGCTTCGCGCCATCAACAAAAACCTCGTAACCGCTTGCAGTTTGCCCTGTCTTTTTAACCTGCGTTGACAAAACAATGCACTGCGAGCCGAATTCTTTTGCACCCTCGGCGATAATTTCGGGATTTCTCACCGCCATTGAGTCAACGCTGATTTTCTCCGCTCCGGCTTTTAACGTCTCGTACATATCGGTTAAGTTTTTAATGCCGCCGCCTACCGTGAAGGGAATAAAGACGCACTTAGCGACTTTTTTGACCGCTTCTATATCAATCTCACGCTTTTCTGAACTCGCTGTTATATCATAAAAAATGAGTTCGTCTATATCCGCGTTATACATGGCTTTTGCCAAGTCCTCGGCGGGAGCGACATCTATGTTGTCATTAAATTGAACCGCTTTTGTCACCCTACCTGCTATAATATCAAAGCAGGCAATCAATCGTTTTGTAAGCATCAGACTACCTCCTTCAGACTATTTAAAATAAGAAAGTCTTTCAATAACGCAAGCCCTGCTTCTCCGCTTTTTTCGATGTGGAACTGAGTCGCATAAATATTTTCGCGGTTTACCGCCGATGTGAAACTTCCGCCATAATCGGAAACGCCCCACAAATCGGCTCTGTTTTCGGGGACTGCGTGATATGAATTAACAAAGTAGAAATAGTCGCTTTTGCAAGTGAAATGCGGGTTTTCCGTGAACTTCACTTTATTCCAGCCCATCTGCGGTACTCGAAGCTTTGAACTATCGAACTTTACCACTCTGCCTTTAAGCCAACCGAGGCAAGCGGTATCTCTCTCTTCGCTGTGTTCAAAAAGGATTTGTAAGCCTACGCAAATTCCGAGAAACAAAATCTTTTTATGCAGAACTAAAGTTTCCAAAGTTTCGAGTATACCCATATCGCGAAGGGAGCTCATTGTAGCTTCAGCACTTCCGACACCGGGTAAAATTATATGGGTTGCGTTTTGTAAATCGGTAGAGTTATGCGCGAACTCAGCTTCAAATCCGAGGTGAGTAGCGGCATGAAGTACACTCGGAGCGTTTCCTGCTTTATAATTGATGATTCTGATTACGCTGTCAGTTTTCATAAGTTTTCAAAATCCCCTCCGCGATTTCCCGTTTTGTGCTTCGCATATCCATAGCCTGCTTTTCAATATATCTGTGTGCTTCTCTTTCGTCCATACCCATATAAGAAATGAGTATACATTTAGCGCGGTCAACGATGCGTATGTCCTCAATTTTTTGTATAAGCTTTGTATTTTCGTCCTGCACACGTTTTATTCTCTTGCGTGCTGATTTTGCAAGCGACAACGCCGACCAAAAGACGGTTTTATTGATAGGTTTTGCAATAGTCAAAACGCCGTCGTCTTCGCATATTGCCGATACAGCGTCAAAAAATTCGCTTTTTACAATCAACATAACCTGAGAGATATTTTTCGAGGCTACGTACCGTGAGAAGTTTTCCCCCGATTCATCTCTTAAAGGCGCGTTGACTAAAACTAAATCAAACTCCCTTTCTAAGAGTAGTCTGCGTGATTCTCCACAGGAAGACAGGGCGGTGATTCTATTAATACCCGCCATATTCAATAATTCGCCGAAAAAAGTTACACCCTTTTCAACCTGCGATACTATTAACGCGCTTTCCACTTACAACACCACCCGACGGATAATTTACAATTTACAATTTACAATTGACAATTGCCAATTATATAATATTAAAATAATGCTCTTTGTTTTTGGGTTCGGCTTCTTTAAGGGTGATGTATTTATAAAGTAAGTCTTCACCTATTACGCTTTTTATGAAGTCGTTGTTTCTTGCCAAAGACAGCGCGTTTTCAAGGCTGTCAGGGAGCAAAACCAAGCGGCTTGTTACGCTTTTATCAGCAGTATATAAATCTGCATCAACCGCAGGGGGAAGAGCTTTTTTCTTTTCAATGCCGTCAACCCCTGCCGCGATAATCAGCGCGAACGAAAGATAAGGGTTTAAAGACGGGTCAGGCGAACGTAGCTCCATACGGGTTTTCTCCCCGAAAGCCGCGGGGATTCTGATTAACTGCGAACGGTTTTGGTGTGACCATGACACATATTTCGGAGCATCAAAATTTCCGAAACGCTCATAGGAATTTGCGAGAGGGTTTAAGAACGCAGTTATTTCAGGAGTTTTTTCAAGTATACCCGCAATAAAACTCTCCGCAATGTCTGAATGTCCCTCACCGATGTTTTTAAAAATGTTAAGTCCGTTTTGAGCGATTGACAAATTGACGTGCATACCGCTCCCTGCGGCATCGGGCAGGGGCTTTGGCATAAACGAAGCGAACAAGCCATTTCGTGCCGCTATAGCTTTTACAACCGACTTGAAGGTTTGCAGATTATCCGCACTTGTAAGAGCGTCGTCAAACTTGAAATCGATTTCGTTTTGTCCGGGACCCTGTTCGTGGTGAGAGGTCTGCGGGGTTATACCCATTTCTTCGAGGATAAGGCAGATTTCGCGGCGTATGTCTCCACAGCGGTCAAGCGGTGCAATGTCTAAATAGCCGCCTTTATCAAGGGTTGTAGCAGTCGGCTCGCCGTCATCATCGGTCTTAAAGAGATAAAATTCGCATTCCGCGCCGATTTTACAGACATACCCCAATTTTTCCGCATGTGCGGTGACTTTTTTCAATAACGCCCTGCTGTCGTGTGCATAAACAGAGCCATCGGGGTTTTTAATATCGCAGTAAAAACGCGCAACACGACCCGGTCCCGGTCGCCACGGTAAGACCATGAGTGAAGCAGGGTCGGGGATTAAAAATAAATCTGACTCTGTTACATCGCGAAAACCGCGAATCGAATGTGCGTCAAAAGAAATACCATGCTCAAACGCCGACGGTAAGACGTCTGCCATAATTGAGATGTTCTTTTGCACCCCGAATAAGTCGCAGAAATTAAGCCGAATAAACTTAACTTCATTCTCCTTAATAAACGCTAAAACTTCGCTTGCTGTACTGTTCATAGTCCCTCTCCTTTTAAAAATAATTGTCCATTGTCCATTGTCAATTGTCAATTGTCAATTGTCAATTGTCCGTCATTCTACGGTGACGCTTTTGGCAAGATTACGCGGTTTGTCTATGTCAAGTCCCTTATTCGCCGCCACGTAATAACCGAATAATTGAAGAACGATTACCGATAATGACGGTGAGAATAATTCATTGCAATCGGGTAATACAATATCACTTTCGGGGCTGTTTCCGACTATAATTACCTTCGCCCCCCTGCTTGCAACCTGCTCAACATTGCTCATGATTTTACTGTGCAGGTTTTTACAATTCGCAATTGCGACAACCAAAGTCCCGTCCTCAATCAAGGAAATTGTCCCGTGCTTTAACTCGCCCCCTGCATAAGCTTCCGAGTGAATGTAAGAAATCTCTTTGAGCTTTAACGAGCCTTCTAAAGCAATCGCATAATCTATATTTCTGCCTATAAAAAATATGCTTTTATAGACAACACAAGCCGACGAATGTTTTTGAATCTCGTCTACCTGCTCAAGAATCAATGCGGTTTTTTCGGGAACTGAAACGATTTCTTCCATGAGGGAATTTCCGAGTTCGGGCGATATTTTATTTAATTGTAAAGCAAACTTCACAGCTAAGATATAAAGCGTTATTAACTGTGCCGAAAAGGCTTTTGTCGTCGCCACGGCAATTTCGGGACCTGCCGCGGTATAAATACAATAATCCGCCTCTTTAGCGATTGTACTGCCGACTACATTGACTATTGCGAGTGTTTCTGCGTTTTTCGCCCTCGCTTCACGCATAGCGGCTATGGTGTCGGCGGTCTCCCCCGACTGGCTGATAAGAATAACAAGAGTCTTGTCATCAATCACCGCATCTTTATAACGAAACTCGCTCGCGAGTTCAACCTCGACAGAAGGGAAGCGGCAGAGCCTTTCAAAGACATATTTTGCGGCGAACCCTGCATTATAGGCAGAGCCGCATGCGGTAATTACTATCTTATTATAACGTATAATATTAAAATTATCAAGAACTTTTTTATTCTCACCATCTTTTATTAGAGAATTTATGGTATCACGCAGGGTTTTGGGTTGTTCTTTGATTTCTTTAAGCATAAAGTGCGGCTCGCCGCCCTTTTCGGCATCGTCCACGCTCCATGAAATGATTTCGGATGTTTTTGTAATCGGCTCTCCGTCAATACCGTAAAACTCCACACGCTCTTTATAAAGTATGACTATTTCCTTATCTTCGAGATAAAAAACTTTATTCGTGTGCTTTAAGACTGCGGGAATATCCGAGGCTATAAAATTTCCGTGCTTAGAGACTCCGATAATCAGCGGATTGTCTTTCTTTACGGCAACGAGCAAATCGGGTTTGTCACAAAACATAATTCCGAGTGCGTATGAACCCTCTAAGCGGTTTGAAACCTTTATGACGGTTTCGAGTATATCACCATTATAATAGTACTCCGCAAGTTGTGCAATTACCTCGCTGTCTGTTTCGGAAGCGAAGCCGACACCTTTATTTTGTAAGTATTCTTTCAACTGCTTGTAATTTTCAATAATGCCGTTATGTACGACTGCTATATTTCTTTTATTACCGACATGCGGGTGAGAGTTTATGTCCGACGGCTCACCGTGCGTCGCCCATCTTGTATGACCCAACGAACAGTTGATAGTTGATAGTTGACAGTTGACGGACGATTGACAATTATGAATTGTTTCCGATATGTACTGCTCGAGTTCTGCTATTCTGCCTTTGCGCTTTAATACGTTTATGCCGTTCCCGTCATAATAAGCGATTCCTGCTGAGTCATAGCCCCTGTATTCAAGCTTTTTTAAACCCTCGATAATAACAGGTACTGCGTTTTGACTTCCGGTATAGCCGATTATTCCGCACATAAGACTCCTCCCGATAATATTAGATTTAAAGACGTTCACCACAAAGCACGAATAATCGGCAAAATGCCGTTCTTCATACTATCTGATGAACGCCTTTGTTCAGCACTATTATATTATATTATAAAAATCCGAATTTGTCAATAGTTTTTATCATAAAAAATGACAAAAAATACATTTTTTAAAATTCTTAAAAAATAATGCTTGACAAATCGTCAAATATATTGTATAATAACAATTGAAATTGAACAAAGGCGTTCATTATGCGGTAGTGCCACTATCTCATAATGGACGTTTTTTATTTTGTCGGGAGGTATAGCCGTATGCAACGTGAGGGGCAGGTCAGAATACCGTCGGGGTGTGCTATTTCGGGAATGATTGACAAAACAGGCAGGCGAATGAGCGGCGAGGCTATTATAAAGTCTATTGCTGTTATGCATGAACGCTCAAACGGTTTGGGCGGAGGCTTTGCGGCTTACGGAATTTATCCCGAATATAAGGACTTTTACGCCCTGCATATATTTTATGAGTCCTCGGCAGTAAAACGGGATTGCGAGGATTTTTTAGAGCGGCACTTTGATATTATTAACCTATCGAAAATCCCTACCCGTAAAATAAAAGAAATAACAGACGAGCCTTTGATTTGGCGTTATTTCGTAACGCCGCTCCCGACAAAACTCGCCGACAGTCAGCTTGACGAACGGGAATTTGTCGCTAAGTGCGTGTTTCGGGTTAACACAAGGTTCGATGGGGCTTACGTCTTTTCAAGCGGTAAGGACATGGGTGTTTTTAAGGCTGTGGGGTTTCCCGAAGATGTAGGACGGTTTTATCGGCTTGAAGATTATGAGGGCTGGTGCTTCACGGCACACGGGAGGTATCCGACCAACACACCCGGTTGGTGGGGCGGGGCGCATCCTTTCGCGCTTTTGGATTATTCGGTTGTACACAACGGCGAAATTTCTTCGTATGATGCAAACCGCCGTGCCATTGAAATGTACGGTTATAAATGCACGCTTCAAACAGACACAGAGGTCATTACATATATAATAGATTATCTGCACAGAAAAAAAGGGCTTTCCTTTACCGAAATAGCCGCTGTAATCGCCGCACCTTTCTGGCAGACTATTGAGCGAATGGAGCCAAAAGAACGCGAGGTTCACGAATATCTCCGTGTTATGTTCTCGGCACAGTTAATTACAGGACCTTTCTCGATTCTTGTCGGATTCGACGGCGGCTTAATGGCTCTAAACGACAGACTTAAACTCCGAAGTATGGTCGTTGGCGAAAAGGGCGATATGGTTTATATCGCGAGTGAAGAGTCGGCAATTCGGCTTATTGAACCCGCCCTTGATACTATTTGGGCTCCCGAGGGCGGACGACCTGTGATTATAAATATAAATAATGGGGGTAAGAGTTGATGGCGCTTAATTACTTATATCCCGAATATGAAGTAGTGCGTAATTATGAGCGTTGTATAGCTTGCCGCGTTTGTGAACGGCAATGCGCCAATAAGGCACACGAGTTTTTGCCGGACTTAAATAAAATAGTCTGTGATGATGCGAAATGCGTTAACTGTCATCGCTGTGTTTCGCTCTGCCCGACACGCGCTATTAAAATCACGGCAAGTAATAATACATATAAAAATAACGCAAACTGGAGCGGAAAAACTATTGACGAGATTTACAGGCAAGCGGGGAGCGGCGGAGTATTGTTGTCAAGTATGGGGAATCCCGAAAACTACCCTGTCTATTTCGACAAAATCCTGCTCAACGCTTCACAGGTGACAAATCCATCGATTGACCCGCTTCGGGAGCCTATGGAGACCAAAATATCCTTAGGTGCGAAGCCGCATGGTATAGAGCGTGACGAACAAGGGCGTATAGTGAATAATCTGCCGCCGCGTATTTCTATATCCATGCCGGTGATGTTTTCTGCAATGAGCTACGGTTCAATAAGTTACAACGCCCACGAGAGCCTTGCCCGCGCCGCTGAAGAACTCGGTATTTTGTATAACACAGGCGAGGGCGGCTTGCATGAGGATTTTTATAAATTCGGCGCGAATACTATAGTGCAGGTTGCTTCGGGGCGGTTCGGGGTTCACCCCGAATACCTCAACAGCGGTGCGGCGATTGAGATAAAAATGGGACAAGGCGCGAAACCGGGAATCGGCGGACACTTGCCCGGCACTAAGATTATAGGTGATGTTTCGCGTGCGAGAATGATTCCCGAAGGAAGTGATGCGATTTCTCCCGCGCCGCACCACGATATTTATTCAATCGAGGATTTACGACAGCTTGTGTATTCGCTCAAAGAAGCCACGGGCTATAAAAAGCCCATAATAGTAAAAATCGCCGCCGTACATAATGTCACAGCGATTGCGAGCGGGATTGCGCGAAGCGGTGCGGATATTATTGCGATTGACGGGTTCAGAGGCGGTACTGGAGCGGCTCCTACACGTATTCGCGACCATGTGGGAATACCTGTGGAACTCGCTCTTGCGGGCGTTGACAAGCGGCTTCGCGACGAGGGTATACGCGACAATGTGTCTGTAATTGTAAGCGGAAGTATACGAAGTTCAGTTGATGTTGTAAAAGCTATTGCACTCGGCGCAGACTGCGTTTACATAGCTTCCTCCGCGCTTATCGCTATGGGGTGTCACCTGTGCAGGAGTTGTCACGCAGGTAAGTGCAACTGGGGAATAGCGACACAGGTACCCGAACTTGTCAAGCGGCTCAATCCCGATATGGGTTATAAAAGGCTTGTAAACCTGCTTACTGCATGGAGGCACGAAATTAAAGAGCTTATGGGCGGTATGGGAATTAATTCTATTGAAAGCCTTAAAGGAAACAGGCTTATGCTCCGCGGCGTGGGGCTAAACGAAAAAGAGCTTGAAATTCTGGGGATTAAACACGCAGGGGAATGACAGTTGATAGTTAGTAAAATAAAAACGAGAGGAGATAAAGCAAATGGCAAAAATTTTGTACGAGGGCAAGTCTAAGGTTATTTTAGAGGGGCGAGATGACAAAAGTGCGTTAGTTTATTATAAGGATACGGCTACTGCTTTTGACGGTAAAAAGAAAGAAGACTTAAACGGTAAAGGTAAATTAAACGCCGCGATTTCGCATTTAATTTACGGACGCTTGGAAGAAAACGGCATTGAAACGCATTTACTTGAAGTCGTTGACGATACTTCCGCACTTGTAAAAAAAGCGGAGATTGTCATGGTTGAGGTTATTGTTCGTAATGTAGCCGCAGGGAGTTTTTCAAAAAAGTACGGCGTTCCCGAAGGTACGGAGCTTAAAAACACAACAATTGAATTTAGCCTGAAAGATGACACGCTCGGTGACCCTCAGATTAATGAAAGTCAAGTCACGGCTTTGGGTATTGCAACCGCTGATGAGTTAAATCAGATGAAAGTACAGGCGTTACGCATTAATGAAATTCTTTCAAAAATCTTCGACAACGTAGGAATTCGGCTTGTTGACTACAAGTTGGAATTCGGGCGGTATGAAGACAGATTGATTCTCTGTGACGAGATTTCGCCCGATTCCTGCCGTTTTTGGGACAAGGAAACTAATAAGAAACTTGACAAAGACCGCTTCAGGCGTGATATGGGGAATGTGCTTGACGGGTATCAAGACGTATTGGAGAGGCTACAAGTTTGAAAGAACCGATGCAAATCGGGGAAAACGAAACTTTCAAATGCACTTTTGTGCGGGAAGGACATGGTGAATAAGCATGAGTAATACTTATGAAAATCCGCTTTGTAAGAGATATGCGAGTCTTCAAATGCAGGAAATTTTTTCAGATGATGTAAAGTTTTCCACATGGCGTAAACTTTGGCTCGCACTTGCCGAAAGTCAGAAAGAATTGGGTCTTGATATAAGCGAGGAGCAAATTAATGAAATGCGTGCGGCTGTTCATGATATTGACTACGAAAAAGCGGTGGCATTTGAGCGGCAGACAAGGCATGATGTTATGGCACATATTAAAGCCTTCGGTGAGCGGTGTCCCAATGCAAAACCTATTATACACCTCGGCGCGACTTCGTGTTATGTCGGTGATAATACAGATATAATTGTACAACGCATGGCGTTATTACAGATTAAAAAACTACTCATTAACGCAGTCGCAAAGCTTACAGACTTCGCCGAAAAGTATAAGGCTGTACCCTGCCTTGCTTATACTCATTTTCAAGCCGCACAACCAACGACAGTCGGGAAACGCGCCGCGCTGTGGACACAGGATTTGCTCTTCGACCTTGAACAGCTTGAATTTGCTCTCGGAAACCTAAAACTGCTCGGTTGTAAAGGCACAACGGGGACGGGGGCATCGTTCTTGGCTTTGTTTGACGGCGACCAAGAAAAAGTAAAACTTCTCGAACAAAAAATCGCCGAAAAAATGGGTTTTTCTGAAACTTATAAAGTCAGCGGTCAGACTTATTCGAGAAAAATTGACTATTATATTCTTTCGGTTTTATCGGGTATTGCACAGAGCGCGCATAAGTTTTCAAACGATATTAGACTTTTGTCGCACTTGAAAGAAATTGAAGAACCATTTGAGAAAAGTCAAGTCGGCTCGTCCGCAATGGCGTATAAACGCAATCCCATGAGAAGCGAGAGAGTTGCTTCACTTGCGCGGTTTGTGACAGTTAATGCGCTGAACCCTGCACTCACGGCAAGTGAGCAGTGGTTTGAACGCACGCTTGACGATTCCGCAAATCGGCGTATAGCTATTCCGGAAGCTTTTTTGGCAACAGATGCAATACTCTCGCTTGTGATTAATATAGCGAGTGGATTGACGGTTTATCCTCAGATGATTAAGAAACACTTAACGCAAGAATTACCCTTTATGGCGACAGAAAATATTTTAATGTACTGCGTAAAAAAAGGCGGCGACAGGCAGTTGCTTCATGAACGAATCCGTCTCCATTCAATTGAGGCGGGGCAAACCGTGAAGCAAGGCGGAGATAATAATTTATCCGAACTGCTCCTTGAAGATGAAACTTTTAATATTTCGCATAGTGAAATAAATGAGTTATTGAACGCGGAAAATTTCACAGGCAGAGCAGAGGAGCAAACCGAGGAGTTTCTAAAAGAAGTAAAAATAATTCTCGAAAAAAACAAAGAACTGTTAGGCACGGAAGTTGATATTAAAGTTTAGCCGTCGAACCGTCGGCGGTAATATGGCAGAAAATTTACAGGAGGAATTTTTATGCTTACAGCAGTAGTTGGAATTAACTGGGGCGATGAGGGCAAGGGGCGTATGGTGGATTTATTATCAGAGGACTACGATATAATCTGCCGTTATCAAGGCGGCAACAACGCAGGACATACCGTAATTAATGACAAAGGCAAATTCACGCTTAATCTGCTCCCATCGGGCGTTTTGCGTGAAAGCACTGTCAATGTTATGGGTGCCGGCATGGTGGTCAATATTGAACACTTGTGCGGCGAGATTGAGAGACTGTCTGAAAAAGGCGTGGAGCTTACTCCCGATAACTTAAAAATAAGTGATAAAGCTTTTATCTGCCTGCCTTATCATGTAGCACAAGACATATCGGAAGAAGAGAGGTTGAAAGATAAAAAATACGGCTCGACAAGGCGCGGAATCGCTCCCGCTTATGGCGATAAGTATATGAAAAAAGGTATACGAATGGTCGATTTACTTGAATCGGAAACTTTAGAGGAAAAACTTTCCGCTATACTTGAATGGAAAAAGCTGACTTTAAAAAGCTATGATACGCCGCTCCCCGAATTATCGGACTTAATTAACTGGCTAAGTAAATTCGGTGCGTGCATAAAACCTTATATAACCGATACAACCGCATATTTAACAAAAGCCGCAAATAACGGAAAGAAAATTATGTTTGAAGCACAGCTCGGCGCACTTCGTGATATTGATTACGGGATTTATCCGTATACAACATCATCACAGACCTTAGCGGCATATGCGTCAATCGGAGCAGGAATCCCCGGCGCGAAACTTGACAAAACAATCGGGGTTATGAAAGCTTATTCAAGCTGTGTCGGTGAAGGACCGTTTGCTGTTGAAATGCAGGGAGAGGAAGCCAATCTTCTGCGCGAGGCGGGCTTTGAATACGGTGCGGCTACAGGCAGACCGCGCAGGGTCGGCGGTTTTGATGTAGTGGCGAGCCGTCACGGCGTACAATTGCAAGGTGCAGACGAACTCGCGCTGACAAAAATGGACGTATTGTCTTACATGGATAAAATTCCCGTTTGTACAGCTTATGAAGTAGACGGTATAAGGACAGAGAGTTTTCCGTCGGGGGACACGCTTAATAAAGCGAAGCCTGTCTATGAATGGCTTGACGGTTTTAAGTCGGATATATCCTCTTGCAGAAGCTTACAGGATTTACCCGAAGCGGCTGTAAAATATATAGAATTTATAGAAAAAGCTGTGGGCTGTCCTATTAAATATGTTTCTGTAGGTGCGGGGAGAGATGATTATTTAACGAGGTGAGGATTTATGAAAAGAGTTTATGTAAATGAGAAGTGGTGCTTGGGTTGCCATTTGTGTGAGTATTACTGTGCTTTTGCCGAAACGGGCGAAAAGGATATAGCGCGTGCTTTAAAGACAAGTAAAATAAAGCCCCGCATAAATATAGAGGAAAAAGACGGTGTAAGTTTTGCAGTGTCCTGCCGTCATTGTACCGAACCGCTCTGCGTAAAGGGATGTATAACAGGCTCGTTATCAGTAAATAACGGCGTAATTACAATAGATACCGACAGATGCGTGGGTTGTTACACCTGTATTCTTTGCTGTCCTTTCGGGGCTATTTCACCGTCGGAGACAGGTGCGGTTCAAAAATGCGAACTCTGTGTTAAGACTTTAGAGGGAGAACCCGCTTGCGTAAAGGGTTGTCCGAATAACGCAATTGTTTTTGAAGAGAGGGGTGTGAATTTATGAAGTACGTAATCATAGGAAACTCGGCGGCGGCAATAGGTGCAGTCGAGGGGATTCGGCAGGCTGACAAACAGGGCGAAATTCTGATTATAACCAACGAACCATACCATACATACTCACGCCCGCTCATCTCTTACTATTTCAGTAAAGAGAAAATCAAAACTTCTGTAAAAGCGGGTGATTTAAAATTACCGCATACAGAGAATAACTCCGCAAATACTGCCTTCGGCGGCTCGCCGATGAAATACCGCCCTGCCGACTTTTATAAAGATAATAACTGTGAACTTATTCACAGCACTGCGGTTCAAATAGAGCCGAAAAAGAAGAAAGTTATGTTAGCAGACTATAGTCTTGTTCCTTATGACAGACTGTTGGTTGCAACGGGTTCCTCGCCGTTTACACCGCCGCAGTTTGAAAACCTTGAAAAAAAGCACAATTTTATAACGCTCGATGATGCCATAAAATTAGAAAAAAGCATAACAGAAAACAGCCGTGTTTTAATCATAGGTGCGGGTTTAATCGGCTTGAAATGCGCGGAGGGGATTTTAAAGCGCGTGGCTTCTGTCACAGTGGCAGACATTGCTCCGCGGATTCTTCCCGCCGTTTTGGAAGATGAGAGTGCAAAAATATTACAAAGTCATCTCGAAGAAAAAGGAATCGTTTTCAAACTTTCAACCGAAGTCAATAATTTCGATGAATATGATATTGTTGTAGTCGCGGCGGGAGTTCGCCCGAATGTAGAATTACTGCGAGGCATTGCAGAAATAGGAAAAGGCATATTAATAAATGAAAAATCGGAGACTACCGCACCCGACATTTACGCCGCAGGCGACTGTACCGAAAGCCTCGATGTTTCAAGCGGCGAGATTAAAATTATGGCACTGCTCCCTAATGCTTATATACAGGGAGAAGCCGCCGGAGTGAATATGGCAGGTCGTGATGAGCCAAAAGTTTTTGACAAGGCGATTCCCATGAATGCGGTCGGTTTTTTCGGGCTTCATGTTATAACAGCAGGGAATTATAACGGCGAAGTATATACCGCTAACACAAATAAAGATTACAAGAAATTATTTTACAGCGATAATAAACTAAACGGCTATATCCTAATCGGTAATATAGAAAAAGCCGGGATTTACACGAGCCTGATTCGAGAAAAAACACCGCTCGATACTATTGATTTTAAATTAATATGCGAAAAGCCCGGCTTAATGGCGTTCACGAAAGAAGAGCGGTTAATCAAGTTGGAAGGGGTATCATGACTATGGTTATAAATAATTGTTATGGTCAGCGTTATATCGGTTGCGCCTTAAAAGAGGGCTGTATTAAAGTAAACGGTACGCCGGGGAACGCTCTCGGCGCGTACTTAGACGGCGGCGTTATTGACGTGAATGGTAACGCGCAGGACGCAGTCGGCGATACTATGAACGACGGAAAGATTATAATTCGGGGAAACGCGGGTGATGCTTTAGGTTATGCAATGCGCGGCGGCGAGATTTTTGTCCGCAATAACGCAGGGTACAGAACCGGAATACACATGAAAGAATACAAGGATAAAAAACCCGCAATTATCATAGGCGGCAGGGTAGGCAGTTTTTTGGGCGAGTATCTTGCGGGCGGCTTGATTGTGGTACTCGGAATCGGTTCTGAAGATGTACCTGTAGGAAATTTTACGGGTACGGGTATGCACGGCGGTAAAATATTTATACGCACTGATAAAGAACTTAAAAACCTTCCCGCGCAGGTTGCGGCAAATGTTGCAAGTGAAGATGACTTAAAAGAAATAGAACCATACATAAATGAATACTGCTCCCACTTCAAAACGGAACCTAAAAGTATTTCAAACGGTAAGTTTTATATCTTAACACCGAACGCAAAAAATCCTTATAAACAGCTTTACACGGCGAACTAAGGGGAATATATGGAAAAATTATATGAAGACAAATTACATGAAGAGTGTGCGGTTTTCGGCGTAAGTTTATGTACTGAATGTACTGATGAAGCCGCCGGAATCACCTACAACGGCTTATTGGCGTTACAGCACAGGGGGCAGGAGGGTGCAGGGATAGCAATCGCTTATGAGAATAAAATTATCTGTCATAAAGACACGGGTTTAGTCGGTGAAGTCTTCTCAAACGGCGAGTTTAAAAGCCTTCCGAAAGGGAAAACCGCTGTCGGGCATACCCGCTATTCCACCACAGGCGATAGTACAAAAGAGAACGTCGGTCCTTTTGTCACCGATTATCTGACGGGCAGAATCGCGGTATCTCATAACGGAAATATAACAAACGCCTGCGAAATTCGTGAAAAACTTCGGGAAAACGGACTGCAATTCGGCGCGACAAGTGACAGCGAGGTTATTTCATCTTTAATAGCATTTTGCATTACAAAAGAAAAAAGCACATTGTCGGGGGTTATAAAAGCCGCTGAAATGCTGAATGGTGCATTCTCGCTTGCAATAGCTACAGGTAAGGACAAGTTAATCGCAGTGCGTGACCCTAACGGCTATCGACCGCTTTGTATCGGTAAAAATGAGATAGGTTATGCGGTGGCTTCCGAAAGCTGCGCCCTTGATGTCTGCGGGTTTGAGTTTGTGCGGGATATAAAGCCGGGCGAGGTAGTTGTAATAGAAAACGGTGAAATCACTTTTGAAGGTGTGAAAATTCCTGCAAAAGATAATTCACACGGGCTTTGTATTTTCGAGTATGTCTACTTTGGCAGACCCGATTCGGTGATTGACGGGCTTTCGGTTTATGATGCGCGGTTTAATATGGGGGCTATTTTGGCAGAGGAATGTCCCACAGACGCTGATATAATCTGCGGCGTACCCGACAGCGGACTTGAAGCCGCCGTAGGCTACAGTGCGAGAAGCGCAGTCCAGCTTGCCTCGGCGTTCGTAAAAAACCGCTATATTGGCAGAAGTTTTATCTACCCGTCTCAGACTATGCGCGACAGTGCGGTAAGACAGAAGCTAAACCCCTTGACAGCGAATATAAAAGGGAAGCGTGTGGTGCTTGTGGATGACTCTATTGTTCGCGGTACGACAAGCGAAAAGATTGTCCGAACCTTGAAAAACGCGGGCGCGAAAGAAATTCATATGCGTATTTCTTCGCCGCCTTTTCGTCATGTCTGCCGATACGGAACAGACATTGACAGCGAGGAAAACCTTATTGCAAATAAAATGAGTTTAGATGAAATATGCAAAGCAATCGGCGCGGACAGTTTAGGTTATATAAGTCTGAAAGGGTTAAAACGTGCCTGCGGACAATGTGTTTTACCTTTCTGCACGGCTTGTTTTGAAAAGGTGTAAAGAAGAAAGAGAGGAAGACTATGCAAACAACGAAAAAAGCGTATTTAATCTTAGAAAACGGTATGGTGTTTACGGGGTATTCTTTTGGTAAAGAGGGAGAAATAACGGGCGAAGTAGTTTTCTCGACGGGAATGACAGGATATTTGGAAACCCTTACAGACCCGAGTTATTACGGGCAAATCGTTTTACAGACCTTTCCGCTTATTGGAAATTATGGTGTAATATCCGAAGACTTTGAAAGTCCCGATATTGGAACGAAAGCATACATAGTTAAAGAGCCGTGTGAAGAACCCTCTAACTTCCGAAGCGAGGGCGTTCTTGACGCTTTTTTAAAAGAACGCGGAATTATCGGGCTGTACGGCATTGATACGAGGGCGTTGACGAGAATTATTCGTAACCGAGGCGTTATGAACGGCAGAATTACATTAAATCCGCCGACCGAGGCTGACCGCGAATTGGCGAAAGCTTATTTTGTAAAAAACGCTATTGCAAGCGTTTCGTCTAAAAGCGTGGAAAGAATAAGCACAGGTTCGCGCCGAATCGCGCTGTTAGACTTTGGCGCGAAAGGCGGCATAGCCGCAGAGCTTATGGCGAGAGATTGCGAGGTTTGGAATTTTCCTTATAATACGAGCGAGAAAGAAATAATGCAGATTAAACCTGACGGTATAATGCTTTCCAACGGTCCGGGCGACCCCGCCGCACCCGAAAATGCGGTTATAGTCGATACTATTCGCGCTGTGCAAAAAAGCGGCATACCTATATTCGGGATATGTATGGGGCATCAGTTGTTGGCTATGGCGAACGGTTATAAGACAGAAAAGCTGAAATTCGGTCACAGAGGCGCGAATCAGCCCGTCAAAGATTTGTCTACGGGTCGCGTGTATATAACAAGTCAAAATCACGGCTATGCTGTTTTGGCAGATAACAGTTCTTTTATTAATGTAAATGACGGAAGCTGTGAGGGGCTTGATTACGGGAACTCGTTTTCGGTGCAGTTTCACCCCGAAGCAAGGGGCGGACCGCTTGACACGGGATTTTTATTTGAAAGTTTTATGAATAGGCTCGAAAGGAAACGAATCTCATGAATGAACTTGTACTTGTATTAGACTTCGGCGGTCAATATAAAGAGCTGATTGCGCGGACAGTAAGAAACCTGTCTGTTTATTCCCTAATAAAACCGGGGAATATTTCACCGGAAGAAATAAAAAAGCTAAACCCGAAAGGAATTATCTTGACAGGGGGACCTGATAGTGTCTATTTACCCGATTCTCCGAAATGTACACCCGAACTCTTTTCTCTCGGAATACCCATACTCGGAATATGTTATGGTATGCAGTTGATGTGTCATGTTTTAGGCGGTAAGGTTGAGAGCGGCGGCAAAGGTGAATACGGGACGACACAGGTGACAATTGACGAACAATTGACAATGGACAATGTACAATTGACAATTGGTGTTCAACATTTTCTCGCGCTGATGAGTCATAGGGATTGTGTAACTGCGCCGCCGAAAGGTTTTACAGTCACTATGCGGACGAAGAACTCGATTGCCGCGATTGAAAATAACGCCGCAAAGCTTTACGGCGTTCAGTTTCATCCCGAATCGGCGCATACCGAAAACGGCATTGAACTCATTCGGCGGTTTCTGTATGACATTTGCGGCACGAGAGGAGATTATAAAATGAATGATTATATTGAAAATGAGACTAAGCGAATCCGCGAAAAGGTAGGAAAGAAAAATGTACTGCTCGCGCTGTCGGGCGGTGTTGATTCCTCGGTTTGCGCGGCTCTTTTGTCTAAAGCTGTTCCCGAACAGCTTACCTGTATTTTCGTAGACCACGGATTCATGCGGATTGGCGAGGGGGATGAAATTGAACAGATTTTTTCAAAACGCAGTCTTCGATTTATCCGCGTAAATAGCGCCGCACGTTTTCTTGAAAAACTGAAAGGTGTAACAGAACCCGAAGCCAAGCGGAAAATAATAGGCGAAGAGTTTATCCGCGTTTTCGAGGAAGAAGCCGCAAAACTCGGTAATATGGACTTCTTAGCGCAGGGGACGATTTATCCCGATATTGTTGAATCGGGCGGCGGAAACGCAGCGGTAATTAAAAGCCATCATAATGTAGGCGGTCTTCCCGAAAACCTTAATTTCTGCGGAATTATTGAACCGCTTGCGGGGCTTTTTAAGGACGAAGTTCGTACAATCGGCAGAAAGCTCGGACTGCCGCTTAAACTTGTCACTCGTCAGCCTTTCCCCGGACCGGGTCTTGCTATTCGTGTTATGGGAGAAGTCAGTGCGAAAAAGTTAAACATTCTCAGACAAGCCGACGCCATTATGCGGCAAGAATTAGACAAGCTTCGTCCCGACCGCAGACCCGAACAGTATTTCGCAGTGTTGACCGACACATTGACAGTCGGCGTAAAAGGAGACGACAGAACTTATGAGCCTGTAATAGCCCTTCGTGCCGTTAACACAAGTGATTTTATGACCTGCGAGTATTCACGAATATCGCATAAAATATTGAGTGCGATTTCCTATAGAATCACAAGCGAAATTCCGTCCGTGTGTAGGGTGGTTTATGATGTGACGAATAAGCCGCCGGCTACGGTGGAGTGGGAGTGAAAGCGTGTGTTCAACCCAACTAAATCTCTGCGGTTTATAAAAAAGCCGTCTGCCCCCATTTTACCCCACCCGCCCCTAAAAGTCAACCCCGTTTTGTAGGGCGTGATGTCCACATCACGCCGAAAAAACACGAAACATCTGCTAATTGCGGTGCGATGAGGACATCGCACCCTACATTGTTGCGGCGTGATGGCGCATTGCGCAAGACATACACGCACTACAGAACGCGACATCGCACCGTAAATTGTAGGGGACGCCGCCCACGGCGTCCCGCAAAATCACGCCGCCGTAAATTCACCCCCCCTACGAAAAAACCTCTTGACAAATCTCCTTAAAATGTGCTATAATGTTTACAGATGTAACTAAAGTATTTTATGATGTAACTAAAGTTTTTAAAAAGGATTGACTTTTATGAAAAAATATGGTATAATTAAAAATAGCAATCAATCAATCAATCAATCAATCAATCAATCAATCAATCAATCAATCAATCAATCAATCAATCAATCAATCAATCAATCAATCAATCAATCAATCAATCAATCAATCAATCACTTCGCGGTTTAATACCGCTTTATTTCCCTTGCGCCGAATTTACATATATTTTTTCAAGGCGACTGCCCCACAAACGTGAGGGTAGCCGCCTTTTCGCGTTTTAGTCTGTTCAAAATTTTTAAAGGAGTTCACAACATGAACAAGAAAACTTGCACAAAATTTATTGTGTGGGTAGTTACCTTCGCCCTTGCTCTCGCGATTATCCCCGCCGTACCGTTGACGGCTTCGGCGGACTTTTCCGGTAGCGGTTGGGATTTCGATATTGACACACTTACCGTAACCACCAACGAAGGGACGACGGCGTGGCGGTCGGGACGCGGGGAGGATTTTGAACCCGCTGATGTAATAAACGTCGTAATCGGCGGTGGTGTTACGGCAATAGGGGAAAGTGCATTTAACGGTTGCACAAACTTGACCTCTGTGACATTCTCCGGTGATTCTAAACTTGAAACTATAGGCAACCAAGCTTTCCAAAGCACAGGCTTAATATCAATCGTAATTCCGGGTAGTGTTAAAAGCATTGCGGACAACGCATTTTTTGGCTGTACAGAACTGCTGACGGTAACTTTTGGTAACGGTTCCGGACTTGGCGGAATAGGCGAAGGGGCATTTCACGATACCCCAACCATCACATGGAATAATGCCTTTGGCACCTTACTCACGCCCAAAGACGGCGAAACCGTCACCATAGAAGCGGGTGCAAGCGGCACACTCAATATCCCCGCAAACTCCACCGTCACCATTGACGGCTATAGGGAAGCAGAATACGCCTCTGACGGAGTGACCCGCACAGGTGCTTTCGTCGACAACGGCGACAACGAAATCACGCTCAACATTCCCGCAACATCACAAGTTATTTGGCGCGTTGATTATAAAGGGTCTGTGATAAACGTCACAGGCGGCGGCTCGCTGGAAATTACAAGCGGCTTTCTCAACGATGAACCTATCCCAGAAATTTCCGTCAAAGCCGAAATTTCCGTGTCGGGTGGTTCGGCGGCACTCATAGACGGACGCGCCGCAACAGTCACGGGTAATCTGTCACCGGACGATACGGCGGTAATCGTAGAACTTACAGGCACTTACTCAAATTCTACTATTGGCCCGGGATTCCGTATAAGTTATGGTCGAAATGATGGAATAAACGTCACTCCTGCGGACGCAATCGCTGTGTGGACTCGCTCGGGCGATAAACACGGTATAGGCTATGTGAGAGATAAGACCACGGGATTTATCCCTGTTACATGGGCGAGTGTTGAAGATGCCTCACCTGACAACACGATAACTGTAAACCCAATAACCAACGAGTTTGCCGTTGCCGCTACCTATACCGCAGTAGCTCCGGCACCTCCCCATAGTACCGCCGTGATGAATTTTACTAACGCCTCAACTATATCGCAGACTGCTTTGGTGTCTATGATGACTATAGCGCAAAATGCAGATGTGGACTTGGAGGTTCATGCCGATTCGCTTGATGAAAACGGTTCGGTTTTAGCGAGGATTACTTTACAACCAAGTGCGATGGCACAAATTCCGGAAAATATTAATCTTTCTGCTTCCGCCGCAAACAAAAGACCCCTCTTCGAGAAAAACTTCGGCGATGCCGCAGCAAGCGTAAACTTAGAGCAACAAGGCACGTTCGGCGGGGAACTCCGCTTGGCTGTAAAGGTTGCTTTGCCGAAAAATCCAAGTAAGTTAAAGTTTTACGCCTATGACCCAACCAAAAACAGATATGAAGTAAGAACACCTCCAAATTTCCTAATTGACGACCGTGGCTATCCCTATATGTTTTCCAAAGGCTTGGCAGGAGATATTTTGATTAGCCCCGATGATATGCCGGGTAACGATGCTCCGCTACCTCGCACCCGCTCCGTCGTAAATGACGATTGGTATGTGCATTTTTATGTGGACTCTGGCGGCGAGTATGTCATAACCGATGAGGAGATTGAGGAAACAGCGGAAACCCTTTCAGAACCCCACGCATTACCCGCAACTTCGCCCTCAAATATAGCTACAGTAAGGCTCGGCGATAAAATTACGCTGTTAAGTTCAACCCCTGACGCTGAAATTTTGTACAGCACAAGCGGTACGCCAAATTTAACCTATCCTACAGACGGTATTACAGTAACAGGAACACAGGGAGGAACATTCACGGTCAACGCCAAAGCTGTAATGGCAGATGGGTCAATGTTGGATAGCGAGGTTGTTACATTTACCTACAAAATAGCAGATGAAACATCCGACCCTGACCCCGAAGAACCGAACCCCGACCCCGATAACGGCGGCGGCGGTGGTTCTAACAGCAACCCGATAAACAGCGGAAGAAGACCCTCATCTACAACAGACACAACTACAACTACTTCCGAGGAAAACGAATCAATAACCGGTACAGAAGAAATAATAATTGATGTACCCGTAACCGTAATTCAGGAAATCGCCGGAAACCTCCCCACAACACAAATCGCGGCGACTTCGGCAGGAAGTCAATTAATCACGACAACGACCGAAAACGCAGGGCAGAATGCAGTTTTACTCGTTTTCAATGAAGAAACAGGCGAGTTTGAAGTAGTTTCGGCGGCGACAGTAAATGCAGACGGAACGGCGACAGTAAACATACCCGGCGCGGGAGATTATATCGTAGTCGTAGCTCAAACGGGCGACCTCACGGGTACAGGAAATGTCACAGCGGCTGATGCACTCTTACTGCTTCAAGCTCTCACAGGAACCGCAGAACTTAACCCGCTTCAAAAGTTCCTTACAAGCTCAAGAAGCGACAGCAAATTCACAGCGACAGACGCACTGAATATATTGAAATTCGTAGCGGGAATGATTGATGAGCTTTAAAAATAAAAAATAAAAAAATAAAGTTAAAAAAACACTTGACAAATAAATTTATATATGCTATAATCTGAATGTAATCAGCAAAGGCGCTGTGGACTTTATGTCTACAGCGCGTTTTTTCGGTTTCCGGAAGCCGAAAACTGATGCAAAAAGTAAATAAAAAGCACAAAGACGTGCGTTTTTTCCGCATACAGTGGAGAAGACGCATATTTTAACTGGGGTCAGGGCAATGCCCGGGGTGAAACCCCAAATAGAATAAGAAAGGTGGAACAAAAATGGATTTTAGTATTTGGTTTTTACTTGCGGCGGCAATGGTGTTCTTTATGCAGAGCGGCTTCACTATGGTTGAGGCGGGCTTTACGCGAGCTAAAAACGCAGGCAATATAATCATGAAGAACCTTATGGACTTTTGCGTAGGAACGATTTTCTTTGTGTTTATCGGATTTGGGGTTATGTGTTCAGAGGATTACTTCTTAGGGCTTATCGGCGTGCCTAATTTGGGCATATTTACCGATTTTGCGAATTTCGATTTTTCAAATTTCGTGTTCAACTTAGTCTTCTGTGCGACTGCGGCGACAATCGTTTCGGGGGCTATGGCAGAGCGGACAAAATTCAGCTCCTATTTGATTTACACGGCGGTAATAAGCGCGGTTGTATACCCTATAGAGGCAGGATGGGTCTGGAACGAGAACGGCTGGTTGGCACAGCTCGGGTACACCGACTTCGCAGGTTCTTCTGCCATACATATGGTCGGCGGCGTTACGGCACTTATAGGCGCGGCAATACTCGGACCGCGTATCGGCAAATACGCTGTTGACAAAACCACGGGCAAAAAGACCGCCAAAGCGATTCCGGGTCACTCGATGACACTTGGCGCGCTCGGTGTATTTATCCTTTGGTTTGGGTGGTACGGGTTCAACGGCGCGGCGGCTGAAAATGTTTCTCAGCTCGGTTCAATATTCCTGACAACAACCCTTGCGGCGGGAATCGGCGCAACCTCTGCTATGGTGTTTACATGGCTCAAAAACGGTAAGCCCGATGTTTCTATGACTCTCAACGGTTCGCTTGCGGGGCTTGTGGGTATTACGGCAGGATGCACCAACGTAGACGCACTCGGCGCATTAATAATCGGCGCAATTGCAGGGGTATTGGTAGTAGCCGCGGTCGAGTTCATAGACCTGAAACTGCATATTGACGACCCTGTAGGTGCGGTAGCGGTACACGGTGCTTGCGGTATCTGGGGGACGTTGGCTGTTGGACTCTTTGCGCGACCTATAGAAAAGGGCGATGATGTTATATCGAACGTCACAGGCTTATTCTATGGCGGCGGCGCAGGGTTACTCGGTGTGCAAGCGCTTGGCGTAATTGCAATTGCGGCGTGGACTGCCGTTACTATGGGTATTGTTTTCATTGTTATAAAGAAAACTGTTGGATTGCGTGCTTCTGCCGAGGATGAAATTATGGGTCTCGATAGCACTGAACACGGTCTGACAAGCAGTTATGCGGACTTTTTGCCCATTACGGCGTTATCGGAAACTACGATTAAACCTACCGTTTCTCCGCAAGTGGCAATCCCTGTAAAAGATGTATCTACGGGACAAAAATTCACGAAAGTGACAATTATTACAAAGCAGGGCAGATTCGCATTATTGCGCGAGGCATTTGACCAAATCGGAATCACGGGCATAACGGTTACAAATGTGCTGGGTTACGGCGTACAGCGCGGACATACCCATACGTATCGCGGCGTTCCGCTTGATTCACCGCTTACACCTAAGATTCAAGTTGATGTGGTGATTAGTAAAGTACCTGTCAATGTTTTAGTTGATGCAGTTAAGAAGACGTTGTACACAGGAAATATAGGTGACGGAAAAATCTTTATCTATGACGTTGAAAACGTCATAAAGGTCCGAACCGGGGAACAGGGCTACGATGCCTTACAAGACGAATCAGTAGGCGATTAAAAAATAATTATGGAGGAAAACAATGAGTAAAGGAACAGATTTATTCGGCAGCATGGTTTTCGGCGACACGGTTATGCGCGAAAGACTTCCCAAAGACGCATATAAGGCTCTCAAAAAAACCATATCCGAAGGCAAACACTTAGAACGCGATGTAGCAAACGTGGTGGCTAACGCCATGAAAGATTGGGCGGTTGAAAAAGGCGCGACACATTTTACGCACTGGTTTCAGCCTATGACAGGCATAACGGCGGAAAAGCACGACGCTTTTATCTCGCCGACTTCGGACGGGCAGATTATTATGGAGTTTTCGGGAGGCGAACTTGTCCGGGGGGAACCCGATGCATCCAGTCTGCCGTCAGGCGGTTTACGTGCTACTTTTGAGGCGCGGGGTTATACTGTCTGGGATACTACTTCTTATGCTTTTATTAAGGACGGTACGCTGTGTATTCCTACCGCGTTCTGCTCATACAGCGGTGAAGCGTTAGACAAAAAAACACCGCTACTGCGTTCAATGGAAGCCATTGACAAACAGGCGCGTCGAATCTTAAAACTTTTCGGGAACAACACGGCAAAACGAGTAATAACAACCGTCGGACCTGAGCAGGAGTATTTTCTTATTGACAAAGAAATGTATTTGAAACGCCCCGATTTGGTTTACACAGGCAGAACTTTATTTGGTGCCAGACCGCCTAAAGGTCAGGAAATGGAAGACCATTATTTCGGAACTTTAAAACCGCGCGTGTCGGCGTTTATGCGCGAGCTTGAAGAAGAGCTTTGGAAACTCGGTGTACTCGCGAAAACCAAACACAACGAAGTCGCACCCGCACAGCATGAACTCGCACCTATTTTCGCGACTACGAACATTGCGACAGACCATAATCAGCTGACAATGGAACTCATGAAAAGCATAGCCAACAAACACGGACTCGCCTGTCTGCTTCACGAAAAACCTTTTGCAGGGGTCAACGGAAACGGTAAACACAACAACTGGTCAATTTCAACCGACACAGGCGCAAATCTGCTTGAACCCGGCGAAACACCCTGCGAAAACGCACAGTTCTTGCTGTTCTTGGTTGCGGTAATAAAAGCGGCTGACGATTATCAGGATTTACTCAGACTTTCAGCGGCAAGCGCGGCTAATGACCACAGACTCGGTGCGAACGAAGCGCCGCCCGCGATTATTTCCATGTTCTTAGGTGACGAGCTTACGGGGATTTTAGAAGCTATTGAAGCAGGTACGGCTTATCAAAACAGTAAAAAACACGAAATGGAAATCGGGGTTACGGTTCTGCCGCACTTTCCGAAAGACATGACCGACCGAAACAGAACTTCACCGTTTGCTTTTACGGGAAACAAGTTTGAGTTTCGTATGCTCGGCTCTTCGTTCTCCGTTTCGGGTCCGAATATTGTGCTTAACACGGCGGTTGCGGACGTGCTTTGTCAATTTGCCGATGCTCTTGAAAAATCAGACAATTTCAAAGGCGATTTGGCAAAGCTGATTAAGAAAACTTTCAGCGAACATAAACGTATAGTTTTTAACGGTAACAACTATTCCGATGAGTGGGTAATTGAAGCAGAAAACCGCGGTTTATCTAATCTAAAAACCACGGTAGATGCACTGCCCGAATTTATTACAAAGAAAAGTGCAGACCTATTCGCGAAACACCATGTTTTTTCCGCGGCAGAAATTCATTCACGCTACGAAATACTCATGGAAAGCTATTGTAAAACCCTGCACATTGAAGCCCTAACTATGATTGACTTGACAAAACGCGAAATTATCCCCGCGCTTATAGCTTATCAAAACGAGATTGTAAAACTGCCTGCACTAAAAAAATCTCTGGGCGATTTAGACACAAGCCTTGAGGAATATTTAATGAGCAGAATCGCAAAATTGTCCGGCTGTCTGCTCAAAAAACTTAAAACTCTCGAAAATGTCTTGCTTGAATCTAAGGACAAAGAAGATGTTTTAGAACTCGCCGGTTACTATCGTGATAAAGTTTTCCACTCCATGTCGGAACTGCGCCTTATTGTTGACGAGTTGGAAACGATTGTGGGTAAAGATTACTGGCCTTTACCGTCGTATGCGGAGATGCTTTATAGTGTGTGATTAATAGTTTCTCTTTGCTTTTCGGTGGCATAATATAATATTCAATCTCTGACAGGCTTTCGAGTTCGTTATACTTACGATACTCGAAAGCCTTTTTTATTACTCAAATAACATAACTCCCTGCGTTATTCTCGTTGTAATGATGTTCTAAAATATCGGCAAGAGTAATCCCGTCAAGATAGTTGGTAATTTTTTCATACAACCCATTCCACATATAGAGCGTTTTACAAAAATCCGCACGTTCGCACCCGCCCGCTTCATCGTCCAAACAGGCGACAGGCGCAAGTCCGCCCTCTGTAATACGTAAAATCTGCCCGACCGTATACTGTGACGGCTCTTTCAAAAGCATATAACCGCCTTGCTTTCCGCGGCTGGTTCGCAGAATATCGGAAGTGTTCAGCAGGGACACAATCTGCTCCAAATACTGCTTTGAAATGCCCTGCCGTTCTGCAATTTCCTTGAGCGAAATAAACCCGTTGTCCTTGTTTTCAGCTAAGTCAAGTAACATTCTCAGTGCGTATCTGCCTTTAGTGGATATTTTCATGAAAATTCTCCTTCCAGTTTGTTAAGTGCATCTTGTAAAACACTTCGCGGGCAGGCTATGTTTATTCGCTGAAAGCCTTCACCCTCTTTCCCGAACATTGTACCTCCGTCAAGCCACAGCTTTGCTCCCTCGGTAACACGTTTGTCAAGCTCCTCTTGTGTAAGCTTATACTCCGAAAAGTCCAACCAAACAAGATAGGTGCTTTGAGGCTCAATGAGTTTTACTTTCGGCAACTCCGACTGTATAAATTCCCGTACAAGTTTTATATTCCCCTCAAGATACACTTTCAATTCATGTAGCCATTCCGCCCCCTTTGTATACGCGCTTTCACAGGAAACAATTCCGAGGGTGTTTAACTGGCTGTAGCCGCTCTTGTTAATTTCGGATTTAAGTTTACGGCGTAAATCCGTGTCTTTAACAAAGATATTAGAAACCTGTAACCCTGCAAGATTAAAAGTCTTACTCGGCGCAGTCGCAATGACTGCGTTTTCGTTGATTCTGCCGAAGCAGGTATGCGTATGTCCTTTCCATACAAAATCGCAATGTATTTCATCAGAAATAACAATCACATTATGCCTGACGCAAATCTCATTAAGCCGTTCTAATTCATCCTTTGTCCAGACCCGCCCTACAGGATTATGCGGACTGCAAAGCAGAAACAGCTTGACTTTTTCATCGACTATTTTACTCTCGAAGTCGTCAAAGTCTACTACATATTTTCCGTCCGAATAGACAAGCGGATTTGTCACAAGAGTTCTGCCATTATCGCGGATTATATCGTAGAAAGGGTAGTACACAGGAGTCTGAATCATTACCGCATCGTCCTTTTCGGTAAAAGCACGAATCGCTTGTGCAAGCGCGAAAACAATCCCCGGCGCTTTGACAATTTCCCGCCGTGTGACTTCATAACCGAAACGTGACTTGAACCAGTTAATGACTGCGTTGTAGTAACTTTCTTTGGCTTCGGTATACCCGAAAATGCCGTGACTTACAGCTTTATGAATGTCCTCCAAAACTTCCGGCGGTGCAGAGAAATCCATATCGGCAACCCACATCGGCAGAACATCATCAGGCTTGTTACGTTCACGCACGAAATCAAATTTAAGCGAATTTGTACCATAACGGTTTATGATTTCATCGAAATTGTACTTCATTTTAGCGAATTCTCCAAATCATTTATTATATCCTCCACTGCCTCAATCCCAACCGACAGCCGCAACAGTTTCTCATCAATCCCCCGCGCCAGCCGCTCTGCTTCGGGGACATCGGCATGGGTCTGGGTTGCCGGGTAGGTAATCAGTGTTTCGACGCCGCCCAAGCTCTCGGCGTACAGAATAAGCTCGACTTTGTTAAGTATATTTTGCGCGGTTTTAACACTGTCGGTTTTGAAACTAATCATCGCACCTTGTTCGGGGTAGTAGACTGCGGTAATTTTAGGTTGCGACTTCAACCATTCGGCGATTTTTCGGGCGTTGCTCTGCGACTTTTCCATGCGGATAGCAAGGGTTTTAATTCCGCGAATGATTAAAAAAGCATCGAACGGCGAAAGCACTGCGCCTGTTGTTTTCTTTAAGACGTGTATTTTCTCGGCGAGTTCAGAAGTTTTCGCCACGACAAACCCTGCAAGCGTGTCATTATGCCCCGAAAGGTACTTCGTCCCGCTGTGAACAACTATATCCGCGCCGTGAGCGAGCGGGTTGAACAGATACGGCGTGAGGAAAGTGTTGTCTACTATTAAAAGTATATCACGTTCGCCGATAAGACGACTCACTGCCGAAATGTCGGTGACTTTCATCATGGGGTTTGTCGGAGTTTCGATGAAAATCGCCTTTGTTGCAGGAGTTATCGCGGATTCGACTGCCGACAAGTCAGAGGTGTCAATATAGTTTATTATAATATTGTTCTTAGCGGAGATGTTGTTGAAAAGCCTGATACTTCCGCCGTAAAGGTCATCGGTGGCGATGATTTCGTCACCCGGCTTGAACAGCTCCATAACCGTTGCAACCGCCGCCATACCTGTGGCGAACGCCGATGCTCTCCTGCCGCCCTCCAAGGCGGCGACAAGTTCCTCCGAGTGCTCTACTGTGGGGTTTTGGGTGCGGGAATAGTCGTAGCCTGTGCTTTGTCCGAATCCGAGGTGAGCGAAAGTGGATGTCTGGAAAATCGGGACTGCGACTGCTCCTGTTGTGTTGGACTTATTACGGTTTAACGCCGCCGCGTGAATACAAGCTGTTTCAGGTTTCATGTTCTTGTTCCTCCAATACATATAAAACACATAGGTAATATATATAATATCAAATTTTTAAAGTTTTGTCAATATATTTTAAAAATTATTTTTTCTTCCTTATCTTTAGATACATAAAAATTGGCTAAACAATAACGATAGCTACCTCATATAGCGCCGGAACAACAAAAAAATAGCAAAATGTATCATGGAGCAACAAAAATCAACAAGAATAAACAAGAAACAACAAAAAACAACAAAAAATAATTACAAAAAACAAGAGTTTTTCCGAAAATTTTATGATATAATTCAAGATGTGAGCCGAAATGTCAGGCAATACCCCGAAAATTCGCGGATTTGGTTCTTGGTTCGGTAGGTGGCAGGGGGTTCTCTTCGTTAAAAGAACCGGACGAGGTTTATGGGAAGAATATTATATAAAGTTTAATGAGGCATTGTTGTATTAGGCTTGCTCATTCTCAGAATAACGCACCAACACGTACGTTACGTGGTAAAATAATTTCCCAAAGCGGACAACCTCGGCGTTTATGTCGACAAATATTAGGCATATTTACAAGTATCTCATATCATTACGCTAATCGCAGAAAGGAATGAACATAATTATGAACAAAAAGCAATACCCGTATGTTCCGAGTCGTGTAAGCATTATGGATTACGAAGAATGCCCTTGTAATAAAAATGTTCCCTTTGAGGAGAGTTTTTGTTTATCATGTGGAGTTGCTTCTGAATCATTTGTTAGGGGAAGTCTTTCTGACCTAAGAGCAGAGCTCGGCAAACGAGTTGTGTTTTTTGAAAGAATAGAAGGTTGTGAAGGTTTTGAGAATTTATCTGATGAAGAAAAAAAGGATGTAGTTAAAGGTAGCCACGTTCTTGGGTATAGAGCTATTGATAAGCAATGGTATCATTTCTACAAAGCAAAACTATTTAAAAATGAGCAACAGGATATGTGCGAAAAAAATAGAAGCGATGAAATATATGATGATGATTGTTTTAATCGCGACTTAAAAAAAGTTCATTTTCTCTTTAATTTAATAAAAGAAAAAGATAGCGATATAGATTATGCGAATGAAGAAAATAAGGTAGACAAATCTATAATACTTGAAGAATTTATAGGTGATAAAACTTATCAATATAAGAAATTTAAATTTCATAACTATAAGTATCTATGTGAAAAATCCGGGTTTTCTGAAATCGCCGTACCCGTTTATACAGGCTTGCATAAAAAAAGGCTTATGGGTGTTTTATTATTTGGTCAGTTTGTATTTGAAGATGATATACCAGATTTAGAAAAATGGGCTATTTCGAATAATATGAAACCCAATTATGTCGAAGAAATGATTGCGGATGCTAAGAAATTCGACAGATATTTTAAGAATTTTCGCCATTTTTTAGATAGTTACCCAATAATTAATGAAGAAAAACCGGAATACGGAAACCAAAAATACGGGAAAATATTAGGTGAATTTATTTTTAGGTTGCATCAACGCGTGACAATGCGTAGACGCGAATACTTATTTGAATTGCAAGGAAATTTGCAAAACCAAATCAATGATTTATCGAGTACAGTTACATTGGAAAATTTAAAAAATTGGGATGAAAAAATAAAAACATTATTCAAAGAAATATCAAAACGTTTTGCTGTTAAGAGTATTTTATTGTTTGTTCCTGATTTGGCGCAAGAATCAATTCCCTATAGCGAAGTATATTATGCTGTGAAAATAAATAATGATATAGAAGAGAAAACAAACATTAATTTAGACATTAATAAAATAAAAGAAACTGAAAAATATAAATTCTCTATTGCTGAAATTGTACCACATATTGAGAACCATAGTATTAATGAAGATGTCTCCTCTTTCTACGGATATAAAGATAAACAACATTTTTTTGGTGTATTAGTTGAATGGGAAAAAGAGTTTTATGATGATTATAGTAAGGAAAAGGACCCTAATTATCCACACGATATTTTCTTTGTTAATCTAATTACTCTTTGTCGTGCTACTATACAGACGAGAGTTGCTTTTCTTAAAAGTAGTGAGATAAAGAGCTTTTCAGATACCTCAATACACGATATTGCGCAAAAAGCATATATTTTAGGCTTGCATAACGAAAGTTTTTCATGGGATTTGAGAAGAGCAACTTCTGTAGGTGTTTTTAGTTCTGAAGCACTAAAGCGTGATGATAGTATAGGTATGCGTTATACCTTTCAGAAACAATGCATTGCTTATAATAATCAAATTAAGAATTGTCGTTCATCAATGGATTATCTTTTAAGAACTCTGGAAAGGGGCGATTTACATGAACTGCCTAAACTTGAGTCGTTCAATGCTGTCCCCAAATTTCTTGCCAGTTTTAATCAACATTTTAATAATCCATATTTTAAATATCATGCAAACAGACGAATTCAAGTGAGATACCCATATAACATTCCAGTATTTATGAGTGCAGACCCTGTTATGATAGAACGTGCATTATCAAATCTTGTTGAAAATGCATTTAAGTTTGCTTATGAGCAGACATATATATATCTTGACTATGAAGTCATGGATGGGTTTCACAAATTTAGTATAACTAATTTTTGTGGAGGTATTGACGAAAAAATAGCAAATGCTATATTTGAAAAGGGAAAACGAGGCGATTCAAGGCGAACAGGGCAAGGAATTGGTCTTTGGCAAGCTAAACGTTATACCGAAAAACACACCGGAACACTCGAACTTAAAAGTGGTATTATCGGCAAAGAGGAAACTAAAGAAATTTCAAAATACAACCTTAGCTTTCTTCCTATTCTAAAAAAACGTTCGTTTTCTTATAGACAACAAGATGAAGAAAATATTTTAAATTTAATAAAACTTATGAGTGAGACAGAAGAAAAATTAAAAATTGAAAATGCCGCCTTGTATCCCTTTGTAGGATATGATGATGAGTTCTGTGAATTTAGAAAAGATGATGAAAAACAACCAACATTCACCAGTATAAAGCATATGTGTAAACAACCTTTATATGCAGTCACTTTTGAAATGTCTATCCCGTTTGAAACATTACCAAAAAAATAGGAGGAATTATTTAAATGTTGAAAATACTTTTATTAGAAGACGAAAAAGATGTGGCATCGGCTACTATAAACGCTTTTAGCGATTACAAATTTGTATATGTTGATAATCTAATTGATTTTCACGATTATATAATTCACGAAAAAGATTGTTTTTTTGCTTTTCTTTTGGATTTGCAATTAGACTTAGGTTCTTCATTACCAATTTCTTCATACATTGAAGAAATACCAGATATGAATTTTGAAAAACCGATAATGCTCGAAACAATACCATTATATGGCTGGAATTACTTTGAGTATATTATGCGTGACCCGCAATTTGAGAGTATCAGAGATAAAGTAATTTTAATAACAGGGCATTATGATTGGCTTAAAGACAACAAATATCTTGAAAAATATATAAATACAAAAATAGTTAAAAAAAGAGGAGCCGGAGCATTTGCGGAACTAAAAAACATTTTTAATCGCTTATCTATATAACAAAGGAGAGGTCATGAAAAAGAGCAAAGAGAAGTATTTATATACAATAGAGTGCCATTTAAGAAGTTATGAATCTCAAAAAGAATATCAATACATATACAATAGTTGGCAAGTCGAGAAAAGAAAATACCAGTTTGAATTGGAAACTATTGCAAATACTTATAAAGAATACAGTTTGCATGACGCACGACATTCTGAAAAAATAATAGAAAATATTGAGCGCCTTTTGGGGGAAAAACGAATTCGCCTTCTTTCGCCAAGCGATGCTTGGTTGATATTGCAATGTGCATATACACACGATTTGGGCATGTGCGTGACCGAGGATGAGAAATACGAACTTTTTACCGAAGCGGGAAAAAACAAAGAAGCTGCTAAAAAACTCTTGGAAAGCAAAGAGTTTAACGATTATATTCACCAACCGAGAGGTAATTACTCTAAATTTCCACATTCGCAAGTAGAAGATCCCGATTTTGTAGCATTAATGTTTTGGTCTCAGTTTTATGAGGATGCCAATCTTGATGAAAAATATATTGAGAATGTTTTTGGAGAAGAATTTTCCTTAGCAAATTATTATTTTGGTAGAATTATAGAGGTATGGTTTCGCGAAAAGCATGCCGAAAGAAGTCGTGATAAACTATTAGAGCGACTAAACGAAGAGGTAAAAAAAGATTCAATCCCGGCGCATATGCGTACCGCTGTCGCAGAGATTAATTATTGTCATGGCGGCGGTTGGGAGCGGTTAGATAAATTAAAAAGATGCCAAAATGGTTTTAACCGTGATTATATGCATCCTAAATTTATTGCCGCCCTTTTAAGAATGGGTGATTTATTGGATATGGATTCAACAAGGTTTAATCCGTATCAATTAGATTATTTATCAAAAATATCGGATGTAAATTCAGCATATTTACTAAAAGATTTATCAGTTTCTGAAATATTAGTAAGTGTGGAAAAAATTTGCATAACTGCTAATTTTCGTAGAAATATGATGAAGAACACTTTGGAAAAACATAAAATAGGAACCAATAAGAAAGAGTCGTTTAACGAAATCGTAGAAAGATTAACATCGCAAGCTGCGAAGCATATGCGAATGTGGATGTATTATATTAGAATTAATGCACAGGAGTTTCAACACCAATGGAGCAAAATTATCCCTAAAATGTTTCCCGGTAATATTGCTATTAGCGACAAATTGCGGATATTAATGGATGGAGTGGAACTTCACGAGAAAGACAATGACCTCCGTTACGAAATTAGCCCCAAGCGTTCTGCGGAAATTATAGAGGGTAGTGGATTATATGGCACGCCACTTGTGTTTTTGCGCGAATTGATACAAAACGCGATTGATGCGACAAAAATTCAAATTTACCGAGACTTAAAAAATATTGGTTTTTTCGATTCAAGCAATTCTTCTTTTATTGATTTTATAAATAAATATGCTGAAGTGAGAAATCAATATACTGTTCGGGTAAAATTTATTTTTTACAATGACGAAAATAATATATCAAATTTAAAAATTTTCATTGAGGACAGAGGTATCGGCATAACCAAAAGCAGGTTAATTAAAATGAAACATATTGGGGCAATTGTTGACCCCCAAAGGCAAGACGAAATTAATCGAATGCCTGAATGGTTAAAACCGACCGGTGATTTTGGGATTGGTATGCAGTCAGTATTTCTCGTAGCTGACAGGTTCGAAATAAGAATGTGTCCTCACGAAAAAAGCGATGATGCCCTTGGGCGTATAGTTTTTAACAGTACACGTCTTGGGGGGGATATTTCTTATTACAACAAAAATAAAAATGAGGAGAAAAACGAAAATTTTGTTACAAGCGTATCAGTAAAAATTAATTTATCTGAGTCAGTTTCTTTTCTTCAAAAGGTAATCCCAAATTCAAATGTGCTTAACGAACAGAATAACCCTTTCGCTATTAACGTATTTTCTCTATTAAAAAAAGAATGTCAAAAATATTTAAAAGAGATTCTTATTGAAGAACTTATACCTATTCAGATTAATTTCGAGGAATTTGAATCTATAGAAAATAAACCGGAGATAAGACTTGAGAGAATATTTCCATGCAAGTGGGGAAATTCAAATATTTTTACAGATACAGAGAATAAAGAAATATTCTATTGGCATGAATTAAATGAGTTTAATAAAAAAGAAATGTTTCCTACGGGATTTTTAATAAAATATAAAAATATCGGCGCGACCGAAAGAGTCCAAACAAAATTATATTACCGTGGTATTCGCTTTTATGAAAAGGAAGAGATTTCAACTTCTTCAGTAGCGAGTTGTTTTGAAGTAATTGGATATTCTTGTAGTGTAAATATTATAAGTCATACTGCGAGAAGTATTTTAGAGATTAATCGAGAACGTATCAATATATCTAATTTACCTGAACTGAGAAAGCAAGCAATTATTGCATTTCAAAGTTTTCTCGATAATATAATTTATGCTATTAATGAAGAGAATCAAGGAAATGAAGAAAAACAAAAATTATTAAAATGTATCTCCACTTCTTTTTATGAAATACTTGCTTTGCGAAGCTTAATTTCGGGCGTAAAAATCAAACATCAAATCAAAGATATTTGTATTAAATGTACGCAGTTTGATTTACGGTCTTATAGTGCCTATAACGTATTTATTCCATTTAATGAAATGGAACCTGAAAACAAACTATGGTATATTGATATTATCGAACATGAAAATATTGAAATATTAAATTTGGAAAAGAGCAGAGAAAGTCAAGAATTAGAAATAGACAGTATTAATGCAATTCATAACGTGTTCGGTTATTTGCATAACTATCGTTGTAGTAGGCTTATTGTGTTTAAAGAAAAGACTTCGGAAAAATTTATAGAAATATATCAATTAACTACTAATAATGTGTTACCTGAAGTTGATGAATATAGTTACTTTTTAATTTTAAACAACATCATTAACGAAAACAAGAAACGCTTAGAAAAATATGAAATACAAGATGATTATTTTCCCTCTTTTCCCGCTTGTTTATTAAAACCATTAAATAATATTTGCGAACATATATCCGTTAATGCTCCTCCAATTGGTGCTGATATTTCAGAAATTAGTTATAAAGTTGGACAATGGTTAATGTCTCCGTTGCCAATGAAGCATTTGAAAGAACTCCAAAATAAATCAATGAGAGAAAAAGAAAATTTATTTGAGATTGCATTTGAAGAAAAAATATTTAATTTTTCATATCAATCCTTAATAAGATTTATCCGAACGAATAACGCTTATAATAAAAATCATTCCGATGAAGAAATTAAAAGCTATCTTTCTGAATTAGCGATATTTTTAGTAAATATCTACGCAAAATTCGGTTAATACTAACGTAAACCTTGAAATGAAATATTCCCATCTTAAAGCCAATAGCGTTATTCTCGACTGTAGCGAAAGTGATTAAGTCAAATTGGTATTAGGGCTTGCCGACTGCTCCCTTGATGAGGGCGATGTGCTTGATTTCATTATCGAGTACAGCAAATATGCTTCCCCTAATAACCATACTCAGAAACTCCCTTTAACTTCTGATTCCGAAAAAATATAACCCCCTTTTGTGCTAAAGTATTTTATTACCTTTGTCGTTAACCATAATTACATCGAAAGACACCTTTAATAATTTGAAAATGGGGGAACTATGATTTACGAACATGTTTTGTTGGATAAGATTGATATTTATATGAAGAATCATATTCTTCCTTTCGTTGAACCTTTCGAGGGAGCTTTATTGAAAGATTAAATAAGACTGTAGTATCGTTTATAAGATGGATACTTATCCCGAATATTTTAACATACTCCCTCCCCATTAACCTTACGAATCCCCCCCCAACAAAGCGCCGTCGCTTCCGGTGATAACTCGCCGAGGCGGCGGCGTATATTTTATTCCAAACGCAGAAAGAGTATCTTGAGTAAAAATTTTTAAACATGACACACTGTTGTCATGTTTAATGGTGTATAATACAATTAGAAAGAGGTGTTAAAATGACACAAAAAAATATTATTGAATTTCTTATCAGAGCAAAAAAGGCAACTTATGCAAGTAGCAGTAACGAAACGTCTTCATCACGTCCCAATTCGCACGACTTACAATACACCGAGGGTTCGCTCAAATACATTGATTCTTATTTGGGCGGTGATAAATTCGCGGGCGAGGAGGCACTTTGGGAAAACGATGTTCCTTTTTGGGCGATGAACTATGTCGGAAGGGTAATCGGAGATGGCTTTTCGGGCGATTTTCTGAAAGAAGCCCTGTCACTTGTTCCGGAAGAAAAGCCGTATAGAGGTCTGACTGAATATTCAAACGGAGATTTTACTTATAAATGTAAAGTTGACGGAGATTTTGATTGGTTCATCGGGAACGAGGAAATATTTTTGAGCGGTAATAAAATTTATGAGTTGTACTTTCATGGTGGGCTTGTTGATTTGGTAGAGGTATAAAAAATGTTTAATACAAACAATTGTGAATGGTTACTTGAAACCGCCGATACTCCAATTAGATACAGAGTTTTTCGCGAGATTTTGAAAGACATGAAAAGTGTACGAAAAATCGAAAGCGAATTAATAAATCATCCGGTTGTCGAAATGTGGCTTAAACTTTTGAACCCTAATAACAGTGTGCGTAAAGCTGAAAATTTAATACATGGTTCACCTAATGAATACATTGAAAATGCCATGTTGAAAATTGTACAATTAGGCTTGAACGCAGATACGCCTATTGTCGCTGATGCGATTGAATCTTATATTGATATAATAGAGAATTATAGCCTTGAAAAACCGCTCAGGAAGCAAAGTTATGACATAATAATTCTTGCAAATATTCTCACAATCGGTAGTGTTAAAAATGAAAAGCTACTTAATTTAATGTTCGACAATTTAGATGAAATGTACACTTTTGCGCTAAAAGGAGATTGCAATATTTATTTGAATGAGGAAGAACGCGCTATGTTAAAAGGCGTTCCGAAAATCTGGTCAGAATGTCTGCATTTTACTCGCCCCGACCTATTTGACAATTTCGGAATGTGTTGGCCGCTCTTGTATGATATTTTCGGTTTAACGAAATTATATGGAGCTTATGGTACAGAGACAGATAAGAAAATTGACACTATAATGAAATTTATAGCCAATGATGAATTTCACTATACCATTGCCGATTGGTACGGGATTCTTATTAACACGATGAGCCGTACAAGATATTATGGTCATGGATGGGACCCGAAATTCCCCGGTTGGTTCGATGTTACCGACTATATAAAAACGAAATCTGTTCCCAAACTGCTATTTTTTGCGATGTATATTTCTAAATTTCCTATTGCTTTAAAGACAAAATGGTTTTCCGATTTGTTACATTGCTTGGAAAAATACAAAACAGAAAAAGGCACATTCAAGTTTCCGAAAGAATGGCTGATTGAAGCACGTGGAAACGCAGTGATGGGAAGCCATATGTCGTTCGGAGAAAACAGGCGAAAGAGTAATTGGGATGAAATTGAATCAACATTTTATATGCAGTTAATTTATCAGAATATAAAATAAAGAAAATTTGGCAAAAAAGGAGAAAAAATGATAAAAAAAGTAAATCTTAAAGAAGCCGCAAATGCAGTAGAAAAATTGTATGTTTATGATAAAATCGGGCATTTGAACGGTCATGTATTGAGTGTCGTAAATGTTGAAAACCGCACATTAGAATTTCATATTCATGAACAATCCGATGAACTTTTTTATGTCATTGAGGGAGCTTTTCATCTTGAAACAGACGAGGGGCTAATAAAAATTGAAGAAGGAGAATTTATAATTGTCCCCAAAGGAATAAGGCACAGACCCGTTGTAAAAGAATTAGCAAAATTCTTGATGATTGAACTTGAAGGGACACTCAATAAGGAAAACAGCGGTGATTTGTATGAGGATTAAATATTAAAACTTGTATTGATAACAACGCTTATCTAAATAATCGCTGAACGTATACTAAATCCGGCGATTAATTTTTGAAAAAATCTTCAAAAACCTATTGACAAAAGGCTCTGATTGCGTATAATAGAATTAAACGCAATTGGTTGCTTATCATTTTATGGAGGGTTTCGGTGTGAAAACATTAATTTTTTACGCTACAAAACACGGAGCGACCCGTGAAGCCGCAGAGCGGATTGCCAAAAGAATATCAGGTGCGACGCTTCACGAATTGAAGCGGTCAGACATTCCCGCACTTACGGAATTTGACTGCGTGATTTTAGGCAGTTCAATTTATATAGGCTCTATCCGTAAGGAGGCGAAGACATTCTTGGCGCAGAATTCGGAAGTACTGAAAAATAAGAAATTTGGGCTGTTCCTGTGCGGGTTGCAAGCAGATGAAGAAAAGCAGCTTTTCGCTTCCAACTTCCCGTCGGATATATTGGCGGCGGCAAAAGCAACGAGTTTCTTGGGCGGGATTTTCGACCCGAAAAAAGCGGGATTTATGGAGCGGCTTATAATGAAAATCGTTGCGAAACAATCGGTTTACAACGATAAGATTGACAATGTTCAAATTGAGAGGTTCGTCGAGGAGATGAAGTCGTGAAGAGTGCGAGGAAAAATGAATAGAACCGTTTTGATGTATTGAATCACATCAATCGACTTTCGTAGGGTAGCGAACAAAATTTATATTATCAAGGAGAACTGAAAATGGACAGCAAAATCAAATCCGAAATAAAAGCGTTAAGAAAAAGGAGCAAATTTGCGTATGTTAGCTCGGTTAATACGGAGGGTTTCCCGCAAATAAAGTGTATGTTTAACATTAAAAGCGATGACGTAAACGTGCATTATTTCTCAACCAACACAAGCTCGAAAAGGGTGCGGCAATTTCTCGAAAACCCGAAAGCATCAGTTTATTACTGCAACAACATATCATTCAAGGGCGCACTCTTTACGGGTATAATGGAGGTTATGCAGGACGCCCCAACCAAGGAACGTTTTTGGAATAAGGGCGACGAAAAGTATTACCAGAAAGGCGTTACAGACCCTGATTACTGTGTCCTTAAATTTACAGCAGAAACGGTGAATTATTATCATGGGTTGAGTAATATTACGCTTGAGGTTGATGAAATTTAAAACGCATATTCCGAACGAAGTGACAAAATTATGTCGCTTGACGGATAAGAACACATCAACTGATTCCGCAGGGTAGCGAATAAAATTTATATACCGGAGGGTGTGCGAATGAATCCAAAATCAGTTCTTTTACAATGGGTAGAGGCTTTTAACAATTCTGATGCTGAAAAAATCTCGAACCTGTATGCCGATGATGCCGTCAATCATCAGGTTGCTAATGAGCCTGTTATTGGTAAAATGGATATAAAGAAAATGTTCGAGTTTGAGTTTGCGAGGGCTGATATGACTTGCATTGTTGAAAACATTTTTGAGGATGGCGAGTGGGCTATTATTGAATGGAAAGACCCTTTGGGTTTGAGAGGGTGCGGATTTTTTCACATAGTTGATGGTAAAATTGTTTTTCAAAGAGGGTATTGGGATAAGTTATCATTTTTGAAGCAAAGCGTTATCCCGAAGACATTGACAGTTATATGATTGCTAAAAGCCCTTGTGTCGTTGAAATAATTAATAGATGTGGATTGTAGGCATTAAACACATCAATAGAAATAAATAATTTGGTAAATATTCACAATAATTGCATTCGATATATGACGTTATTCACAAATTCTCTTCTGCAACTAAAGAAAAGTAAAGATTTTACGATATATAAGATATGTAGAAATGGTATAACTATATCGCCTGACAGATTAAACAAGGAAATTTAAGGGGGGCTAAACAATGCGTATAGGACAGGTAACACAAGACAACTACAAGGATTTTTTAAGGATTCTCGGTATCAAAAACCCTAAAAATCTTGAAAGGTTAAATGGCGAGGGTGAAAAAGAAAAAGTTAAAAATAATCCTAATAGAATAACTATTGATGATTTTAGATGTTATGACACATTAGAAAGAAAATTAGTTGCCTTGGGTATGGTTGAAGAAGGAATGTTACTCAGACCGGGACACAATCTCAGTCACCAAAAAATTATTGATGTTTCCGATGAGATACGGCAACAGGTCGTTAATAAAATGCGTGAAATGGTTCTTTCAATGTCAAAGGGGAAGTTTATTTCCGCAGAACAAGCCGATGAATTAAATGCAATTTATAAACAATACAGAGGCACAATTTCACCGGACGACAGACTGTCGGCAACATGGACTTTAAGCCAAATAGCAGGTGAAGAAGAAGTACGTTTAGTCAGTTACATCATGTCACGAATACCCGGCTGGCAACCCGGTATGGCGTTTGACCCGAAAATCCTTACAGAGTCAAATTGGGGCTTGGGCTTTGACGTGAAAGCGTAATTACAACATTTAGAATAATAAGGAAAGTAGAGGAAACATTCATGATTATTGATGGAAGAACACTTAATTTAAGTTTTAATCCTTTTGGAACTAAAACCGCATATTTGAAAAGGACAGGAAAAGAAGCCGCTACCATTACCAAACTTATAAATGATAATGGAAAAGATATAAAAATTATACATGATTATATACCAAAAAGTACATCACTGAATTTTGACGTTTTTCAAAATGATTTAAGTGCGGTAAACAATCTTAAATCAATCATGGGGAATGTCCCTTTAATGGTATTACAAATGCCTTTTGAGCAGGATTATACCGCCAATGATGCACTAAATAATAATTGGTTTGCATCGACACAAAATAAAATATTTAGCATTAATATTGATAGCGGTGTAAAAAATAATGGAGCGACAGTTAAGAACGAAGAAGTTATCGGAATGGATAAAGAACAATTCCTTTCCTATATCCGTGAAAACGGCTTAGACAAAGAAATAAATTGGGGCGTTGTATCTTTGAATTTCAGAGGCTCATCATACTCGTTTGAAAGTTTTTCTGCCTATACCGATTACACGGCGGCGTTATACGCAAGCCTTGAGAATCGAATAATGAATGACTTTACGGGTGATGAGCAAGCCGAACAACTTGAAACACTTAATCATATATTTGAAAATGCGATTAACGATATGTCTAAGTATTATATTAACCAAATTAACACTACATTCGAGGCGGTTGGCGTTAATATTGATAAAAACGAAATAGAGCAGGGCATACGCGAAGTTATGACCGCCAAAAAAGATGCTTACCTAAATTTCGTGAAAAGCAACACCGATTATGCCAATTTAGCGGATAGCGAAGATAAATGGCTTGAACGCGACATAGGTTTTATGGCAAATACGCTAAGAAACGCTTTTAGCCCCGAAGTCAAAACAGAGGGGAGTTTCAAGGAAAATGATATAATAGCTATTGGAGCTATCGCGGGAATGTTCTCAGGTAGCGGGTTTGAATCGGGCATGATTTATGGACTTGATTTCAACGATGAGGAAAGCGTAGGCTTAGCGATTGCTATGAATTATTTAATGTTAAATGCAACAATGGATAATTTTAATGTTAATGATAGTATAAGAGAATTAGGCACAGATATATTTAATAAATACTCGCAAAGTGTTATAAATGGAATAAATAAGGGGTTGCATGTCAGTAGAGATGGCGCAACAAAGGTAGGACAAAAACCGGAAATGTTCGCTCCTCTTAAAACCGATGATATTTTTGCTGTTGTAAACACCATGATTAAAACTTACGAAGAAACAAAAGATGTTCAAAAAGCCATATATGAAACAACATCTTTTGCATACACTCAATTCAAGGGCAAAGAAAAAACAGCTGAAAATGCTGTGTTATGGCGTTACAGCGCACCCTCCGGTCGGTACATGGCTAACGGTGCGGATTTTTGGGACAGCTTATACGACAATGGAAGCGGTTCATCGTACATGGGAAAGATTCTTGAAAAATGGAATACTTTTGCGGGTGCGATTGAAAAAAATGACTATAAAAATCTATCCAAATGGGCAAATATTAATCTTTTCCAAAACTATCGCTCTTGGGCCGTACTTGATAAGTCGATTGCAGGAGGTTAACAATAAAAAAGTTCCGAAAATGCCGCTTGACAAAAAGCGGCTTTTATGGTATACTCGTTAAAGAAAGGCGGGATTTACTATGATTAGAATGGAAATAGAGTTTGATGAAGAAAAGGTCAAACGCGAGAATAAATACGACATCGATAAAATGTGGGCTAAGGTTGATGAGTTTATGCTTGTAAAATATAAGCTCAAAAAGACCGCACCGGGGGTTTATTCGGATTACCCCGGATATGACGGGTATGGAAAGTTTTTTGTATTTACCGCACATTTTGAAAAGCGGGATTGGTTCATGAATAGCCTTAAAAGGTGGGATTGGGTTGAATACGATGAAGATGAGCCGAATGACGAATATCGCGAAGATTGGAAAACAGGAATTGAATCCCGTATTCATAAAAGAAGAGCGGGTGCATAATGGCAAGAGAGAAACTTACTCGCAAGTGCCTTGAATTTGATTTGAGCAAAGCAAAGCTTGCGGAATGCGGATTTAAGGTAAACTCTAAAAGCATAAAAGAAAAACTCGAACCATACACCCAAATACGCAGGATAATGGAAGCGCAAGGCTTTGAACATCGTCAAGGCTCTGTTTATTATTCGCGTGAAAAAATGAAACAAGGACAAGTTTATGATACACTTGGCGTTCTTGCGGAAAGTCTTCCGTGGCTTAGTCAGTGCATAAAGGAATTCGACACGACAAATGTTTCGGACACTCACAGCGTAAGGCAAGACTTCTTAGAAATCGCTGTCCAATTAGTACATACTACGCCCCATGAACGCGACCGCGGCAACATCGAGAATGAGGAACATGACGACATAGAATTAGACTAAACCCGCTCACAAGGCGGGTTTCTATGTTTTGTAAGAGTCTGAATAATCATCCGTGTAATTGCCAATAATCTCCATAAGGAAAAAACAAATTGGAGGTTATGAAAATGAAACAATCAAAAAAGATACTCACGGAAAAAGAAATGGAATTAGTACAACTTTTA
>Ga0099364_10000404_pt1 | contig 71981 bp, 58 predicted proteins | sample TergutTh196P3_FD_73070 | JGI IMG/M metagenome (GOLD analysis project Ga0099364, IMG submission 73070) | Microcerotermes parvus P3 segment gut microbial communities from Pointe-Noire, Republic of the Congo - Th196 P3 | ecosystem: Host-associated > Arthropoda: Insects > Digestive system > Gut ...
ACAAGAGGCTGGATATTAACGGATTACCGATGAACCCCGCCGCCCGCGACTACCCCAACGAGTTCATCCAAACCGGCGTTTCCAGCATAGACGGATTAAATACGCTGGTGCGCGGGCAGAAGCTGCCGATCTTCTCCGGCTCGGGTCTGCCGCACGCGCAGCTTGCCGCGCAGATCGCGCGTCAGGCAAAGGTGCTGGGGACGGATTCCAATTTCGCCGTCGTGTTCGCCGCTATCGGTATTACTTTTGAGGAGGCCGACTACTTTATCTCCGACTTCAAGCGCACGGGCGCCATTGACCGCACGGTGCTGTTCGTCAACCTCGCCAGCGACCCCGCCATTGAGCGTATCGCCACGCCGCGTATGGCGCTGACGGCGGCTGAGTATTTGGCGTTTGAAAAGGGTATGCATGTGCTTGTCATCCTCACGGATATAACCAACTACGCCGAAGCGCTGCGCGAGGTCTCCGCCGCGCGCAAGGAGGTCCCCGGGCGGCGCGGCTATCCGGGCTATCTCTACACCGACCTCGCGACCATGTACGAGCGGGCGGGGCGGCGTATCGGCAACGAGGGTTCCGTTACGATGATCCCGATACTCTCGATGCCGGAGGACGATAAAACCCACCCGATCCCCGATCTGACCGGGTATATCACCGAGGGGCAAATCATTCTCAGCCGCGATATATACCGCAAGAATATCCAGCCGCCGGTGGACGTGCTGCCGTCGCTGTCGCGTCTGAAGGACAAGGGCATCGGCGAGGGCAAGACGCGCGAGGACCACGCCAACACGATGAATCAGCTGTTCGCGGCTTACGCGCGCGGCAAGGAGTGCAAGGAGCTGATGACCATTCTCGGCGAGGCGGCGCTTACCGATGTGGATAAGCTGTACGCCAAGTTCGCCGACGAGTTTGAAAAGCGCTATGTCGGTCAGGGGTATGAAACGAACCGCTCTATCGGTGAGACGCTTGCCATCGGCTGGGAGCTGCTGGCCATTCTGCCCAAGGCGGAGCTGAAGCGCATTAAGCCGGAATTTATAGAGAAATACCACCCCGACAGTAAAACGGAGGAATAAAAATGGCTGACTACAAGGCGATGTATTATCATTTGGCGGGGCGTATGGCGGTCGCGGTTGATTTGCTGGACGCGACGACCAGAGCGCTGTCAGATGTATCGGAAAGCCTTAAGCTCGCCCAGCAGACGACGGAGGAGATGTTTATTTCCGTCGAAGAGGACGACGGTGAGTCTGATGGCTAGGCTGAACGTCAATCCCACGCGGATGGAGCTGTCGCGCCTGAAGGCGCGGCTGCGGACCGCGCGGCGGGGCCATAAGCTGCTGCGCGACAAGCGCGACGAGCTGATGAAGCAGTTTTTGGACATCATGCGCCAAAACCGCGACCTGCGCCGCGCCGTCGAGGCGGCGCTTGAGCGCGCGCACAAGAGCTTTACCGTCGCGTCGGCGCTGATGTCGCCCGAGTTGATGGAGCAGTCGCTGATGTACCCCAAGCAGAGCGTTAGCCTGTCCGTGGGTTATAAAAACATCATGAGCGTCAATGTGCCGCGCTATGCCTATACCACCAAAAACGACGACAAGAGCGACATTTATCCTTACGGCTTCATGCAGACCTCCGGCGAGCTGGACGACGCGCTGACTGAGCTTTCGGCGATCTTTACAGATATGCTGAAGCTGGCGGAGCTGGAAAAATCCGTGCAGCTTTTGGCTATCGAGATAGAGAAGACGCGGCGGCGCGTGAACGCGCTGGAGTACGTGACGATCCCGCAGCTGGAGGAGACGATAAAGTATATCACCATGCGGCTTGACGAAAACGAGCGCGGGAACCTGACAAGGCTGATGAAGGTCAAGGATATGATGCTGAAGCAGGCGGGCTACGGGCAGAGCGGCGCGTGATACGCGGGCGTGAAAGGCGGGAGTATGAGCATACGCGCTGACATCGAACGGCGGGAACGGGACAGGCTGCGGCCCTGCGCCTGTTTTTCCGCGCTCTCGAAGGGGCGCGAGGTTCCCGAGCCGGAGTGCGGGGTGCGCACCTGTTTTCAGCGCGACGTGGACAGGGTTATACACTCGAAGGCGTTCCGCCGCCTTGCCCACAAGACCCAGGTGTTCCTAAAGCCCGTGAACGACCATTACCGCACGCGCCTTACGCATACGCTGGAGGTGTCGCGCATAGCGCGCACCATAGCGCGCGGGCTCAGCCTGAACGAGGACCTGACCGAGGCCGTCGCGCTGGGGCATGATCTGGGGCACACCCCGTTCGGGCACGCGGGCGAGGCCGCGCTGAACGGCGTGCTGGAGGGCGGCTTTACCCATAACGAGCAGAGCTGGCGCGTGGTGCAAAGGCTTGAGCGCGGCGGGAAAGGCATGAATCTGTGCGCGGAGGTCGGCGACGGCATAAGGTATCACACGGGCGATAAGTGGCCGGATACGCTGGAGGCCAGAATCATACGCTTCGCCGACCGTATCGCCTATGTCAACCATGACTTCGACGATGCCGCGCGGGCGGGGCTGCTCGGCGAGGAGGACCTGCCGCCGTGGCTACGCGAGTGTCTGGGCCTTGACCCGCACGACAGGATAGACACTCTTGTAAAGGACCTGATACAGACCAGCATGGATCTGAACGACGTCACCCTATCGCCTGATAGGATGCGCGCGCTCACTGAAATCAGGGCGTTTATGTTCGAGCGCGTTTACCTAAATCCGGTGGCGAAGGCCGAGGAGGAGAAGGGGCGCGACCTTTTGCGCCATCTCTTTGACTATTACATAAGCAACGTAAACGAGATGCCGCCGGAGTACCGCGCCATCGCGGAGACGGACGGGGTTCCGAGGGCCGCCGCGGATTATATCTCCGGCATGACCGACCGGCTGGCGGTTATGAAATACGGCGAGCTGATGATACCGAAGGGCTGGCAAAAGGTATAGAAAGTATAATACATAATTTCCATGGTAAATATATACATGGCAGTATGAAAGGATATGACAATGGCCTTTCCCGATACTTTTCTGGACGAGCTGGCCGCGAGGACGGATATTGTCGAGCTGATCTCGCGGTATGTGACGCTAAAGCGCCGCGGCGGTTCGATGATCGGGCTTTGTCCTTTCCACAGTGAGAAGACGCCGTCGTTCACCGTCAGCCCGGACAAGCAGGCGTTCCACTGTTTCGGGTGCGGCGAGGGCGGCTATGCCGTGCAGTTCGCGCAGAAGATCGAGAATCTGGACTATGTTGACGCCGTGAGGTTTCTGGCGGAGCGCGCCGGTATGCGGCTGCCGGAGTATTCGGACGACCCTGCCGAGAGGAGGCTCCGCGAGCGGCTGTATCTGCTGCATACGGAGGCGGCGCGGTTCTACCACGGCAACCTCATGTCAGGCGAAAATCCGTACGCGCTGGAGTACCTTACGCGGCGCGGCGTGGCGGCGCGGACCATAAGGGTTTTCGGGCTGGGGGTATGCGCGCCGGGCGTTGATTCGCTTGTAAGGGCGATGACGGCGCTGGGGTTTACCAAGGAAGAGCTTATAGCGGGTAATCTCGCCGTCGCGGGCGGCAGGGGCGACATAGTTGACAGATTTAAGAATAGATTGATGTTTCCAATCATAAGTGTTCAAAAAAAAGTAATCGCGTTCGGCGGGCGATTGACCGGCGACGGACAGCCGAAGTATCTTAACAGTTCGGACACACCGATATTCGCCAAGGGGCGGCAGCTGTTCGCGCTGAACCTCGCTAAAAGCTCGAAGCAAAAGGGGCTGTTGCTGGCGGAGGGCTATATGGACGTAATCGCGCTGCATCAGGCGGGCTTTGATAACGCGGTCGCCTCGCTGGGGACGGCGCTTACGGATAAACAGGCGGAGCTGATCAGGAAGTATTCCGGCGGAGAGGTGACGATAACCTATGATTCCGACGCGGCGGGACGGGCGGCCAGCGAACGCGCGGCGGCGCTGCTGAACAAGGCGGACGTCAAGGTTTCGGTGTTATCGCTGGACGGCGCCAAGGACCCCGACGATTTTTTGCAGCTTTACGGGGCGGCGGCGCTGAGGCTGAGGCTTGAGGAGCGCGAGAGCCATATGTCGCACAAGCTGGCGCAGTTGGCGGCGGAGGTTGATATACAAAGCGACGACGGGCGCGTCGAGTTTTTGAAAAAAGCCGCAGCGGTGTTAGCCGGCGTGAACAACGAGGTCGAGCGCGAGATATACACGGCGAGGGCCGCCGCGATAGCGGATGTTACAAAGGAGGCCGTCGCGCTGGAGGTCGGCAGGCTGAACGCGGGGACGCGGAGAAAGGCGCAGTTCAGGGAGCAGCGCGATTCGGCGCGTATCGGCGGCAGGGAGTCGAAGGCGATGCGGGCGGAAACTGAGTTTATACGGCTGGCCATTGATGATCCCGAGCTTGCGAGAACCGTCGCCGCCGAGCTGAGGCCTGTGGACTTTGAAACAGGGTTTCTGGGAGAGGCTTGGGCGCGGATACTGTCCGGCACGCAGTCAAATCTGAGCATGTCGCAGTTTTTTACCGAGGAACAGACGCGGTATATGTCCAAAGCGCTGGTGCGGCCCAAGTCGCCGGAGCAGATAGAGAAGGCGCTGGGCGACTGTCTTGACACGATCATACAGGAGAGCGCGATCCGGGCGTCGGATTCACCGGAGATAACAAGGGCGATGCTGGGCGCGAAAAAAAAGAAACGGTATGGTGAGAAAGAATGAATATTTCGGAAGAAAAAAAAGGAATACTGAAGGACCTTCTTGAAATCGGAAAAAAGACCGGCAAACTCACGCCTAAGGAGCTTGCCGAGCTTATTGAAGAGCTTGAAATGACGCCGGAGGACTTGGAAAAGTTTTATGAAATGATAGACGGCATGGGAATAGACGTATCCGACGACGACTTTTTAGAGGACATTACCGAGGAGGAGCCGATAGATTTAGACGACGTTGACGAGATACCGCCCGAGGAGATTGTGGACCCCGAGGTGCTGATGGAGGGGTTCAACATCGACGACCCCGTGCGTATGTACCTCAAGGAGATCGGCAAGGTTGATCTGCTTAGCGCCTCGGAGGAGATAAGTCTTGCCGAGCGCATGGCGGCGGGCGACGAGCGCGCGAAGGAGATGCTGGCGGAGGCGAATTTAAGGCTGGTCGTAAGCATAGCCAAGCGCTATGTCGGGCGCGGGATGCTGTTCCTCGATTTGATACAGGAGGGCAATCTGGGGCTTATCAAGGCCGTTGAGAAGTTCGATTATACAAAGGGTTATAAATTCTCCACATATGCCACATGGTGGATACGGCAGGCAATTACGCGCGCTATCGCCGATCAGGCGCGCACGATCCGCATACCCGTGCATATGGTGGAAACGATCAACAAGGTCATAAGAGTGTCGCGCCAGATGCTTCAGGAGCTGGGCCACGACCCGTCGCCCGAGGAGATCGCGGCGGAGATGAATATGCCGCTTGAGAAGGTGCGCGACATAATGAAAATAGCGCAGGAGCCGGTGTCGCTCGAAACCCCGATCGGCGAGGAGGAGGACAGCCATTTAGGCGACTTCATCCCCGACGAGGACGCGTCGGAACCGGCCGAGGCCGCGTCGTTCGCGCTGCTCAAGGAGCAGCTGGTGGACGTCTTGGGTACGCTGACGCAGCGCGAGGAGAAGGTTCTGCGCCTGCGTTTCGGAATCGAGGACGGGCGGTCGCGGACTCTGGAGGAGGTCGGGCGTGAGTTCCAGGTGACGCGCGAGCGCATAAGGCAGATAGAGGCCAAGGCGCTCAGGAAGCTGCGGCATCCCAGCAGGTCGAAGAAGCTGAAGGATTTTTTGAATTGAGATAAAAAAACTGTCATTCCGGGCGCGGCGAAGGATCTTAGTGATTCTTCGCCGCGTTTGGAGTGACAAGCCCTGAAAGCTACGCGTCATGGAGGTTGTGTAATGACAAGCTCTGAAAACAGCGCGACAGGGACGCTGTGTTTTGTGCGGAATATGTTGTTATGTCAACTACACGTTATGCGTATGTGTTTGATAATGTCTCCGGCGATGTCGGCGCCGGAGCATTGGCTGAGCGCCTTGAAATGCGCGTTGGAGTTAACCTCGCATAAAACCGGCTCGCCGTGCCGGCCGAACAGAATATCAACGCCGCCGAAGTCCAGCCCGAGGATTTTACAGGCGGCGACCGCCGTTTCGGCGTACCCGGGCGGCGGCGTCACCGTTTCGGCGGTGCCGCCGTTCGTCACATTCGACCGGAAGCCGCCGTCCTGCGAACGGCGCGTCATGGCCGCGGCAACCTTGCCGCCGACGATATAGACGCGCATATCGCGGCCGTGGCTGGACTCGATGTATTCTTGGAATAAATACGGTTTAATGCCCATCAGCCCTGCCGTTTCGCGCATTTGCGGGAGGTTTTCGGCCAGAAACACCTGTAACCCGAACGAGCCGAAGCAGCCCTTTATTACAAGCGGGAATCCCAGACGTTCGGCGATTGGTTCCAAAAAACCGTAATCGCCGTAGCCGACCAGCTCATATGTTTTGGGCGCGAGCAGTGTTTCTGGCATTTTTATTTTGCCCAGCAGAGAGAGGTAGGTCAGCGATTTGTCGTCGCAAAGCTCTATCGCGCGCGCGGGGTTGAACAGCCGTATCCCCTGCCGCTCCAGCATTTCGGCGAGGCGTATGTCCTTGTCCCAGAACAGCGCGAAATCCGGCCGCGCGCCGGAACAGCCGAGTAGCAGCCCGGCGTTGGTTTTGCGTATGAGTTCGACGCCCTGCTTTGCCGCCGCCGCCGTCAGCATATCGAAATGCCCGTCGAACAGCGGCGCGTCCACAAAGGCGTTTGTTATAAGCCAGCCTGTCATTTTATAGTTTTCCTTTTCTATACTTACAATACAAACATTAAGAACAATACGGCCCATGCCTTTTTGATGTCTCTGTTTACAAGCAGGTAAGCCGCGCCGAACATAAAGCCTCCTATAGCGGAGCTTATGCCGTTTGCCGGATCGAAAAATCCGCGGCTGATGATATGCGCAATGCCCCAGGTTAAGCCGCAAATAATGCCGCCCCATGGGATATTCGTCCTTTTGGTCCAGCTTTCAAGCGCCTTTTGGCCAAAAACGATGATAAGCAGAAACAACACGGTTTCAACCATATAGTAGAGATATTGAAACGCGAACCGCAGCGCTCCGTTTGCCTGAAATTCCCTGACGACCTTGAAATTCATATGCCAGCCAATATAGCTTATCACCACGGAGAGCGCGATCGCCAAAGCTGCGGCGCCCCACTGCCAGAGCTTCATCTTTTCGCCTTTTTTGAATATATCAAACCCCATTTTTGTTTTAGCCAGCCGCACAAGCAAAACCGCCGCGCCGCTCCACGCCAGACAGGTGACTGTCCAGTGTAAAATAAGCTGCCAATGCGGGCTCTGAAAGCCCGGAATTTCCCCGAAAACAAGATAGCCAAGGCCAATTACAACAAATTCCAGCCCAAGCCCCGCAAGCGCGCCGAGCGCAAGCAATAAATATTTCCGGCCCATACCTTTCAAAGCATCGTTGTTCGTCATAAAACACCCAGCCTTCCTTAAATTAACGGCGCGATGAGGGCATCGCCCCCTACACTCCCAAAAATTCTTTCATCAGCGCGCATTGGCGGCGCGCCAGCTCCATGTCCGGCATCTCGCAGAATATCCTGATAAGCGGCTCGGTGCCGGAGAAACGCGCGACCAGCCAGCCGCCGTTTTTGAAGAACACCTTGCAGCCGTCCATATATGACGCCCGCTCGGTTTCGATTTCAAATACGGGCAGTTTTTTGTCCTCCATCAGCAGCCTGACGACGGACGACTTTACATCGGCGCTGAATTTGTAGTCGTACTCGCACATGAACGGCTCGCCCAGCATGTCCGTTATCTCCTTGTATATCTCGGACAGCTTACGGCCCGTGACCGCCATCATCTCGACTAGGAGCGACGCGGCGTATATGCCGTCCTTGCCGGCGATATGCCCGCGCACGGTAAGGCCGCCGGAGGATTCGCCGCCGATCACCGCGTCGGTTTCCAGCATTTTTGAGGATACATGCTTGAACCCGACCGGAACCTCGTAGCAGGTTTCGCCCAGATGTTCCGCGACGCGGTCGAGCAGGTGCGTCGTCGCAAGGTTGCGGACGACGGGGCCTTTCCAGCCCTTGTATTTGCCCAGATAGTAGTACAGCAGGACGAGTATCTCGTTGGGGTGCAGGAAGCGGCCGCGCTCGTCGATAACGCCCAGCCTGTCGGCGTCGCCGTCGGTGGCGATGCCTATGTCCGCGCCGTTTTCGATTACGAATGTCCGCAGCGCGTCGAGCGTTCCCGCACTGGGCGACGGCAGCCGCCCTCCGAACAGCGTGTCGCGCCGCTCGTGTATCACGTCTACGTTGCAGCGCGCGGTCATGAGAATCGTTTGCAGCGAGGTTCTGGAAACGCCGAACATGGGGTCGAGTACGACATTCAGCTCGGCGCCGCGTATGGCTTCGGTGTCGATAGACGCCAGTATGGAGTCGATATAGGCGTTAACCGGCTCAATTACCGATATTTGTCCTTTTTTCAGGCCCTCCGCGTACTCGGTCACGGGTATTTCGGCGTGATAAAATTTTTCTATATACTCCTCCATTTGCGCCGTGACCTTTTCGTCGGCGTCGCGCCCGCCGCGCGTAAACAGCTTTATGCCGTTGTAGACAGCGGGATTGTGCGACGCGGTGACGGCCATGCCATATGGCAAGTCAAAGCGCTTTACAGCGAACATGACCAGCGGGGTCGGCGCCGGGTGTTTTATCACACGCACGGGACAGCCCGCCGCCGCGAACACCTCCGCCGCCCAGAATGCCGCCACGTCGGACAGAAAGCGGCGGTCATAGCCGATTATAACGCCGCGGTTCAGCACGCCGTCGTCTTTCATTTTTTCGCAAAGGGCATAGGTCAAGACCTGCACATGGCGGCGCGTGAACCCGTCGCCTATGATGGCGCGCCAGCCGCCGGTACCGAATTTAATATTGTTCATGATTGCACCCCCATTATTACCGTGACTTCGTTAACCGTGCCGGTTGGTTGGAACGGGATCACGCCGGTTACGGGCCTGCCGTTCAGTGTTATCTGTTTTACGCCTTTTTGTACGCCGTCTGGATTGCTTACCGTGATAGTATATATTGCGCCTCTCAGACGGCGCGATACGGTAAATTCTTTCCAGTCCGGCGGTACGCAAGGGTCTATCGCCAGCCCGTCAAACACAGGCTGTACGCCCAGTATATATCGAGTCGCCGCGAAGTACGCCCAGCCCGCCGTGCCGGTCATCCACGGATGGTTCGCGCGCCCGTGGGCGGCGTTGTCGCGCCCCATTACAAACTGGCAGTATGAGTACGGCTCCGCGAAACGCGTTTCTATGTCGTCGTTCTGCATCGCCGGACAAAGCGCGTTGTAAAATTTCATCGCCCTGCCGCCGCGGCCGAGCATTGCCTCCGCCGCCCACGCCCACGGGTTGGGGTGGCTGAACACCGCGCCGTTTTCCTTGACGCCCTGATAGACGCGCGTGACATAGCCGACGGAGTCGTCAACGGTCCTGAACGACGGCGCGTTGAGCATCAGCCCATAGGGGGTGTAAAGGTATTCGTCCACGGCGTCCATGCACATAACGCCGCGTTCGCCCTTTGCCGCGCCGGAGATAACTGCCCATGTGTTGCTCTCCATATGCACCTTACCCTCGGCGGACTCGTCGGTGCCGATCTTGCGCCCGTCGCCGGTGTAGCCGCGCAGATACCATTTGCCGTCCCACAGTTTATCGTTGCATACCTTTTCGATTTTTGCCGCCATTTCACCGTAACGCTTGGCGTCGTCAGCGCGCCCGAGGAACTCCGCCGCCTTGATAAAGGCGTTCAGCGCCCAGAGATGCAAAAACGACACCATGGCGCTCTCGCCGCCGCCGAGATTGAGGCAGTCGTTCCAGTCGGCGCGGAGGCCCTTGGCCACGCCGTTGGCGCCGGTCTGCGCGGCGGTGAACTCCAGCGACGCTTTCAGATGCTCGTAAACGGTGGCTTTCGGGCCGTCGGCATAGGGAATGACCTCGTCGAAGAACGACACCTCGCCCGTCTCCGCGACATACTCGCACACCGCCGTGACAAGCCACAGCGCATCGTCGGAGCAGACGTCGTCCAAGCCGCCGATCATATCCTTTCTGCTGGGGCGCGGCACGACGGTCGGGGATTTGTATTCGAGCTGTTTTTCCGGTTCCATGAACCATTCGGGCGAGAAAAGATGTATCCCCCAGCCCTCCGAGGTCTGGCCGTGCAGCAGCTGAACCAGCCTGTTCCGGCAGCCCGCCGGTTCCGCGTGGGGTATGCACATCGCGTCCTGCGCGGTGTCGCGGTAGCCCAGCCCCGTGCGCCCGCCCGTTTCTATAAACGACGCGAAACGCGAGAACAGCACGTTTATCTCAGCCTGATACGGCGTCCATATGTTTATCATAGTGTCGAAGTCTTTATGCGGCGTTTTGATCTGGAGCGCGTTCAAGCGTTCGTCCCAGAACGACGCCAGCTCCTTTTGGGCCTCGTCCAGCTTCGCGGCGGAGCTGTACTTTTCGCGCATTTCCGCGCCCCTGGCGCGGTTTCCCTCGCCCAGCATGAACCACAGGCGGGCTTCATCTCCCGCCTCAAGCGTCAGCCTCTTTTGCAGCGCGCCGCAGTGGTTGTAGCACAGCGCCGACGAATTTGACATCATGCCGCTCTCCACCGCGGAGGGGTTTGACTCTGTGCGGTAGTTTCCGAGAAAGCTCTCGCGCACGCAGTCATAGCCGTCCGGCTCGAAGCCGGACGTGAAGAACTGACAGCCGTCCTCTTCGTAATAGAGGTCGTACTCTATAATGCCGTCCGCGTAGCTTGAGCCGGAGCAGTACAGGCTCATCTGGAAATTTTGATTGTCTGTGTCTATGTGGTGGTATGAGAACTCGCAATAAGAGTAAACCGAGAGCTTACGCGGTCTGCCGGATTCGTTTTTCAGCGTGACATCCCACAGCATGACGGGGTCGCCGGCGGGCACGAACAGGGTTTGGCCGGCGCTTATACCGTTGTAATCGCACGAATATTTTGAGTATGACAGGCCGTGGCGGCATTCGTATTTCGCTTTGCTTAAATCCTTGCCGGTCGGCTGCCACGAGACAGTCCAATACTCGCCCGTTTCGTCGTCGCGTATGTAAACGTAGTATCCCGGGCGGTCAAGCGGCACGGCGTTGGGCCTGAACCGCGTTATGCGGTGGTACTGCGGGGATTTATACCACGCGTAGCCGCCCGCGTTATGCGACACCACCGCCGCGAAATCCTTGATGCCGAGGTAATTTGTCCATGACACCGGTATGTCGGGGCGCGTGACGACATACTCGCGCGCCGGATTGTCAAAGTAACCGTAATTCATAGCAGCTCTCCATATAATATTTTATTTTTTACGTCCATTATTTTAACACGTCTTATTTGATTGCGCAAGCCTGCCGCCATGACGGCAACCTGAAAATAATTGTCCGCGTGTCCGGCGCTTTCGCCGTTTTTCTCGGTTTCAAACAGCACGTCAAGCTCTGTCTGTCTTGCCGCGCTTTCGGCGAACAGCTTATCCGAAAGAAGTGCCGCACGCGCGGCGCGCGCGCGCTTTTCAGCGTTGGTCAGGCGACCGGGCAGTCCGGCGGCCTTTGTGCCCGGGCGCGGCGAGAACGGGAAGATATGTGTAAAGGTAAAGCCCGCGCGCTCGACAAAATCGAGCGTCTCTTGAAAGTTCTCCTCTGTTTCCCCGGGGAAGCCGACTATCAAATCGCATCCCAGCGTACAGTCAAACGCGCCGAGCAGGCGTCCGGTCGCCTTTTCCGCGAGCGCCGCGTCATAGCCTCTGCCCATGGCGGCAAGGGTTTTGCCGCAGCCGCTTTGCAAAGCGAGGTGGAAGTGCGGGCAGATATTTTTATGCTTTGAAAGGGTTTCGGCAAACTCCTCCGTCACGCACGACGGGTCGAGCGAACCGATACGGAAACGTATCTCGGGGAACTCGACGGCGAGCGCCGCCGCCAGCGGCGCAATACCGCCGTCATAGGCGGATATTTCTATGCCGGTCAGGACGATCTCCTTAGCGCCCCCGTCCGCGAACGCTTTCGCGCCGGAGAGTACGGCGCCGAACGGCACGGAGCGCGATGCGCCGCGCAGGCTGGGGATAACGCAGTATGAGCAGCTGTTTGAACAGCCGTCCTGAATTTTCAGAAAGGCGCGGGTTCTTGTCAAGTTTTGAGTTTTAAGTTTTGAGTTTTGAGTTTGGTGCGGTGTTGGCGGACGGACACAGTCCTCTCCCGCGGCGCGTTCCAGCTCCGTTATGAATTTTGATACGTCGCCTGTGCCGCCCAGCACGTCGATATGCGGCGGCTTTTCGGTCATGGCCTGCGCCATGCAGCCGTGTACCGCGACAACGACGTTCGGGAAGCCGCGGCGCGCGCGGCTTATCGCGGCGCGGGACTTCCTGTCGCTTACCGCCGTGACGGAGCAGGTGTTGATTATCACCGCCTGTACAGGCCCGCCGTCCGGTATATGCACGTGCCCGCGGGAGATAAGCCGCTCTATCAGGCTGTCGGTTTCGGTCTGGTTGGTTTTACAGCCCAGCGTTACGCATGAAAAAGTCATTATCTTAAATAACCCTTCAAAAATTTTAATAAAATTCTCCGCCGGTAATCTTTTGGCTCACCCCTTGATTTTTTCGGAGCAATGGTTTATAATCCTATTTAGAGAGGTGATAAGGATGAAGGTATTCGATATACAGCTCGCGTCCATAAACGACGTGAAGGCGTTTGTGAACGCCGCGTGCTTGCAGCCGTTTGACATTGATATAGTGTCGGGGCGCTATGTGATTGACGCGAAATCAATTATGGGTATATTCAGCGTGGACCTGTCAAAGCCCATACGCGTGGAGATTCACGGCACCGAGGAGGACGGCATGGAGTTCTATAACGCCGTCAAGAATTTTATCGTAGAGTAAAGCGCACAGTAATATTTAGCGGCGGTTTGTCATAATCATGTCCTAAGAAGAGGAGGTACAGGTTATGATACGATCGGCCGCTGTTTTTTTGGCGCTGCTGCTTTTGCTCTCATCCGGCGCGGCGGCGCTTACCGTACAGGATCGCTATGATCTGCTGGAGGCGTTCCCCGAGCTGGAGGTATTCGACGACACGCCGTTTGACGGGGATTTGCCGGCCGCGGGCCTTAGCGCGCCCGACCTCGGCGTTCCCAGCGCGATACTGATTGAGAAAGAGACGGGGAATATACTGTTCGCGCTTAATGAGCGCGAAGCGCGCCCGCCTGCCAGCGTTACAAAGGTTATGACGATGCTTATTGTCATGGACGCGCTGGACGGCGGGATAATAAAACTTGAGGATAAGGTTCCCGTGTCGGCCTTCGCGCAGAATATGGGCGGTTCGCAGGTTTACATGCACGAGGGCGAGGAGTATACGGTAAAGGATATGCTGAAAGCCATTGTCATCGCGTCGGGCAACGACGCCAGCGTCGCCATGGCCGAATATCTGGCGGGGAGCGAGGAGACGTTTGTAGGGCGCATGAACGAGCGCGCCGCCGAGCTGGGTATGACCGACACCGTTTTCAAGAATTGCAGCGGGCTTCCCGAGGACGGTCACGTCACCTCCGCCCGCGATATAGCGCTTATGTCGCGTGAGCTGCTGTTAAAGCATCCGTCCATACGGGACTATACCACCATATGGATGGACAGTCTGCGCGACGGTACCTTTACGCTGTCCAACACCAACAGGCTCGTCCGTTTTTATCAGGGGGCGACGGGGCTGAAAACCGGCTCGACAAGCCTGGCTAAATTCTGTCTTTCGGCGAGCGCCGAGCGCGACGGCATGGAGCTTGTCGCCGTAATAATGGCGGCGGACTCCAGCGATATACGCTTTGCCGCCGCGCGAAAGCTCTTGGATTTCGGGTTTGCCAATTACCAGCTGGTGTCCGCCTATCCCGACGAGGTGCCTAAGCCCGTGCCTGTTGAGCTGGGCATAAGCCCCGAGGTCGTCCCCGAGGTTGCGGCGGGCTCAAGGCTCCTTGTTGAAAAGCGCCAGGTCAGGGACCTGGAAAAGATCGTCACGCTGGCGGAGAGCTTGAAAGCGCCTGTACAGAAAGGTCAGAAGCTGGGCGAGATCACCGTGAAATACGACGGTCAGGTGCTGGCGTCGATACCGATAACGGCCGCGGACGATGTGCCGAGGCTGACATTCTGGCAGATATTCAAGCGGATGCTGGGGATGTTTTTAATGAGGTAAATCTCCCGCCGGTTGTGGCGCACCCTCTTCCCGAAAGAGGGTGCAAGAATTTCCTTTAGAGTTTCTTTATAGGCAAGGCTCTGACAATTACAGGGGTCAAAATGCCCGCCGCTATCGCTTCGGCTACACCGTTCGTACCGACGACACCTAATATAGCGGGAAGTAATTCTTCAGCCGCCATGCCGTAAAACTCGGCATACGGGACTTTGTACAGCAGATATATGGTTCCCAGTACAAAAACCGTGTTTACAAACGAACCTGCAACTCCGCATATCGCCGCCCCCGCCATAGGCGGGGTTTTTATTTTTTTCAGAAACGCAAACAGATAACCGGCCGCCAACCCCACCAATACGCGCGGCAGCACCGATACGAGCGGGTTAGTGAACACTATCGGGTCGATAGGCGATGTCGGTAAAACAAACGCCCTAAACAGGCATACAACGCCCCAGACTCCGCCCAGAACCGCGCCGTGCAGTCCTCCCAGCGCGACCGCGCCGATGATCACGGTTATTTGAATAATCGTCGGGTTGAACGGCTGTATGGGTATGTACCCCAAAAACGGCACAAAATTTTGCACGACTATAATAGCCGACAAAATACCCATGAGCGCCAACCGATAATTCTTTTTCATACAATTTCTCCTTTCGCTGTCTCAAATTTACTGATAAACTCCCTCGCCTCCCTGACGGGGCTGACCCCTCCGGCAAGCCTCAGCGTGATGCCGGGTTCGCTGCCCGCCGAAAACAGGATTTTCCCCTTGTATTGCGGCAGAGCGCATAGAGATGATACCACGGCAAATTCAGGTTTGTCAAGTTTGAAATACACCCTGCCCGCCTTTTGGGTGATCTCCGGTATGCCCAAAGCGCCCGCTTTCGCGCGCAGCAGCGCTATCTGCACCAGCGTATCCACCGGCTTAGGGACATCGCCGAATCTGTCGATAAGCTCCTCCAGCACATCCGCGGCGTCCCCGTCGTTCCTCACGGCGGCGATGCGGCGGTAATAGTCCATGCGTATCCCCGACGACGCGACGTATCTTTCGGGTATCTCGGCGGGGACGGATAGCTCCACCGTGCAGTCGCCGATTTGAGCCACGGTTTCGCCGCGCTCCTCCAAAACAGCCTCCTCGAGCAGCCGCAGATACATGTCGTAACCCACGCTTAGCATCTGCCCCGACTGCTCGGCGCCCAGAATGTTGCCCGCGCCGCGTATCTCAAGGTCGCGCATGGCTATCTTGAACCCCGAGCCAAACTCGGCGAACTCGCGTATGGCGGCGAGCCGTTTTGCTGCGACCTCGGTTAGTACCTTGCCCTGCCTGTATGTCAGGTAGGCGTAGGCATGGCGCGGGCTTCGCCCGACGCGCCCGCGCAGCTGGTGCAGCTGCGAAAGCCCCAGCTTGTCGGCGTCCTCGACTATAAGCGTGTTGACGTTGGGTATGTCTATGCCCGTTTCGATTATTGTTGTGCAGACAAGCACCTGAAGCTCGCCGTCGGTCATCTCGCGCATGACCTCGGCGAGCAGGTCCTCGCTCATCTGCCCGTGCGCCGCCGCGACGCTGACGTCCGGCAGAGCCTCCTGTATCCTCGCCGTTACGCGGTCGATCGTGTCCACGCGGTTGTGAAGATAATACACCTGGCCGCCGCGGCCCACCTCGCGCCTTATCGCGTCGAGCAGTATGCTCCAGTTGTGTTCCAGCACGAATGTCTGCACCGGCGAGCGGTCGCGCGGGGCCTCCTCTATCGTTGACATGTCGCGTATGCCCGACATGGCCATGTTCAAGGTGCGCGGGATAGGCGTGGCGGTGAGGGTCAGCACGTCTATCCGGCGCGCCAGCTCTTTCAGGCGCTCCTTGTGCGACACCCCGAAGCGCTGTTCCTCATCCACAACCAGAAGCCCGAGGTCGCTGAACCTCACGTCCTTTTGCAGCAGCTTGTGCGTGCCGATAATCAAATCAACGCCGCCGGATTGCAGGCGCTTTAATGTCTCCTTTATCTGCTTAGGCGTCCTGAGCCGCGAAAGGACGTCCACGCGCACGGGATAGCGGTCGAACCGGCGCATGGCGGTTATATAGTGCTGTTGGGCCAAAACCGTTGTGGGGACAAGCATCGCCGCCTGTTTGCCGCCCAGCACACATTTCATCACCGCGCGAAGCGCGACCTCGGTTTTACCGAAGCCCACGTCACCGCAGAGCAGCCTGTCCATGGGGAAAGGGCGCTCCATGTCGGCTTTTATCTCGGCGGTGCAGGTCAGCTGGTCTTCCGTTTCGGCGTATGGGAACGCCTCCTCAAAGCCGCGCTGCCACGCGTCGTCCGACGGGAACTTGAATCCCGGGCGGCGGGAGCGCTCGGCATAGAGCGCGATAAGCCCCTTTGCCAAATCCTTGGCGTATGACTTCGCGCGGTTTTTCGCGCGCTGCCAGTCCTGAGTGTTGAGCTTGTTGAGCTTGACGGGCGCCTCGTCGCCGGCGCCGATGTATTTAGAAACAAGATTCAGCTTTGTGACCGGCACGTACAGTATGTCGGTGCCGGCGTAGCTGAGCTTGACATAATCGCGCGGCACGCCGTCCGTCTCTATCTTGACCATGCCCTCGAACCGCCCGATGCCGTGGAAGTCGTGGACGACCAGGTCGCCCGTTTTCAAATCGGCGTAAGAGCTGATACGTGAGCGGTTGTCCTTCTTCGCGCCCCTCTCGCGTTTCCTGCGCGAGAGTCCCGCGAACTGGCCTTCCGAGATGACGGCCAGCCTAAGCGCGGGGTATTCCATGCCCGCCGACAGCTGTCCGCGTGAAATGACTATTTTGCCGTCCTTCGGTATCTCCGCGGGCAGATTGTCGATCGACGCGGGCAGTCCCCTCTCGTCCAGTATCTCCCGGAGGCGCCTGCCGCGCTCGTCGTCGGGGCAAAGCACTATAACGCCGCAGCCCTGATTATGGTAGTGCGCTATGTCGCCGATGGCGGTTTCAAGGCTCCCGCCGTATGACGGCAGCTGCTTTGCCGTCAGCCCGAACATGGCGCGGGGGCGTATTTTGTGGCTTGACGGCGTAAACGCGTCGAGCTGAAGCGTCTGCCGCTCCGAGAGCGCCCTGTAGAAATCCACGTCGTCAAGCAGCCAGTTAAACGGCGGCTTTTTCCCGCTCTCCAGCAGGGTTTCGATGTCCTGCGCGTACTGCCACATGGTATTCTCTATGCGCTGATTCAGGCGCGACTGTTCGCTGAGCGCGATTATCGCGCCGGAGCGGATATAATCCAGTATCGCCGCGAATTTTTCCGGCGCCTGATTGCCCGGGAACTCCATCGCCGGCAATATCTGCGCCTCGCGGACGGGCGAGAGCCGCCGCTGGGTGCCGGTGTCGAACGCGGAGAGCGTGTCAATCTCGTCGCCGTAATATTCTATTCTGTAAGGGAATTCCGCACCCGGCGGGTAAAAATCAATTATACCGCCGCGCGATGAGAACTGCGCCGCCGAATCGACGGAGTGTACCCGCGTATACCCCGCGTCCGTGAGGGTTTGTATCAGGCTGTCGGGCGGCAGCGTCTGCCCCGCGCGCACGCTCAGCGCTCTGCTCAGAAGCTCCTCCGGCGGCAGCGCGCGCTGCATGACCGAATCCGCGGTCGCCGCCGCGACGCCGGTGAAGCCGGCCGCCAGCTGATATAAAGCCGCAATACGGTTATGCTCCCACTCGCGGCTCGACGCGCTGAAGTCGTGGAACGCAAATTCCCTCGCGGGGATATTAAGGCAGTCCTCGCCGCAAAGCGCCGACACGTCGGCCGCAAGGCGCGCCGCCTCGGCCTCGTCAGGCGTTATAATGAGCATCGGCTTGTTCGTATAGCGGCGTATCGACGCGAGCAGATGCGCCTTATGGGCATGAGAAAGCCCGCTGACGGCGGCGGGAAGCCCCCCCTCCGCGGCCAGCGGAAACAGCTTTTCTATTTCATGGATTTCCGTTAATGCTTTGCATAACGCAAGCAATAGACAACCCCCCTGTGATCATTTCCGCGGCGCTCACGGCCTTATCCACCGCCGCCGCCATCGCCGGTTTTTCGTCGGGCGAAAAGCCGGACAGCACCCAGTCCGCCATATCATAACCGGCATGAGGGGGTGCGCCTATGCCGAGCCTTATTCGCGGGAACATATCGGAGTTCAGCTGATAGATAATATCCTTCATGCCGTTATGGCCGCCGTCGCTCCCGCCCGGGCGCACACGCACCTTCCCCGCCGGAAGCGCGGCGTCGTCATAGATAACGGCAAGCCTATCCGGCGTGAGCCTGTAATAATCCAGACAGGCGCGCACCGCCCTGCCCGACAGATTCATAAATGTCTGGGGCTTCAGCAGTATGATACGGCGGCCGCCGATGTTCCCCTCGCCGTAAAGCGACTGGAACCTGAGCTTCTTCACCTTGATATTATACTTCGCCGACAGCGCGTCTATTACCGCAAATCCCATATTATGGCGCGTGCCGTCATAACGGGGCCCGGGATTGCCCAGCCCCGCCAGTATATACCCGGGCGGCTTCAGTATCATTGGAACAAATCAGATATGGATATTTCGTCGTAGACCCTCTCGATGGCCTCGGCAAACACGGGTGCGACGGGCAGAACCGTGAGCTTGGCAAGCTTCGGGCGCGGCGCGGGTATGGTATCCAGAACGACCAGTTCCTTGAGCATGCTGTTATCAACGCGCTCGCCGGCCGGCCCCGACATGACCGGATGGGACGCGCAGGCGTATACCGCGGTGGCGCCGCCGGTTTCTATAAGCGATTTCGCCGCGCCGACCATACTGCCCGCCGTGTCCACCATGTCGTCGAACAGTATGACGTCCTTGTCCTTTACGTCGCCGATTATGTTCATGACATCGCTCTGGTTTGCCGCCATGCGGCGCTTGTCAACGATAGCCAGCGGCATACCCATTTTATCCGCGAAATAGCGCGCGCGCTGCACCGAGCCGATGTCGGGCGACGCCACGACCATGTTATGACGTTCCTCGCCGAATTTCTCAATGAAATACTTGACAAAGATATTCCCGCCGACAAGGTTGTCCACCGGAATATTGAAGAACCCCTGAAGCTGCGAGCAGTGCAGATCCATTGTAAGTATGCGGTCGGCGCCCGCCGTGGTGATAAGGTCGGCGACGAGCTTGCCGGAGATCGGATCGCGCGGCTTGGTCTTGCGGTCCTGGCGCGCGTAGCCGAAATACGGTATTACGGCCGTTATGCGGTACGCTGACGCGCGCTTGCACGCGTCTATCATGATCAAAAGCTCCATCAGGTTGTCGTTTACGGGCATACATGTCGAGTTACATAGAAACACGTCCGATCCGCGGACGGTTTCATAAAACGAGACGGATATTTCGCCGTCCGAGAATCTGTCGATCTTGCTGTCGCCCAATTTTATTCCAAGGCAGTCGCATATGGACTGCGCAAGGGCGGGGTTCGCGTTGCCGGTAAAAATCTTAATCAGTCTGTCATGCGGAATCATGCGTCCTCCTCCTGTTCTACCAGTTTCTTTCTCTGTCCAGCGCCCAGTCCTCTTTGTTTATCTGTCTTGAGCGCGCTATCGCCAGCGCGAACGGCGGCACATCGGCGGTAACGGTTGACCCCGCGCTGACGACCGAGCCTTCGCCGACGGTGACCGGCGCTATCAGCACGCTGTTGCAGCCGAGGAACGCGTCGTCCCCGATCCGCGTGACATGCTTTGAAACGCCGTCGAAATTTGCCGTAACGCTGCCGCAGCCGACATTGACATGCCTGCCGACCTCCGCGTCGCCTATATAGCTAAGATGCGCGACGATACTGCCGGCGCCGACCTTAGCGTTTTTAAGTTCCGTAAAGCTGCCGGCCATCGTTTTGTCGCTTAAATGGCAGCCCGGGCGTATGTGCGCGTACGGCCCGACGCGGACGCCGTTTTCCAGCGTTGAGAGGCTGAGCGTTGATTTGGTTATCGTGCAGCCCTCGCCGATTTTGCAGCCGTATATATCCGTATCTGGGCCTACGCGGGTTTTGGAGCCTATATTGGTATGCCCCTTCAGCACGCTCCCGGGTTCTATAACGGCGCCTTTTTCAATGATTACATTGCCGCCGATGCTGACGGTGCCGGGGTTTTTAATGATTACGCCGTTTTCCACATGCCTTAGAATAATACTCTCCCGCACATACTCCCTGAGATAATGAAAATCCAGCGGCGTATCGGCGGGCCTTACTCCCCTGACCGGCAGCGGCACAGTCTTCGATTCGGCAAAGGACTGCACGGCTTCGCCTTTCAGAACGTATATCTGAAGCGGCCGCCCGTTCTCCATCTGAATATGATAGACGTTATTGTTTGCGCGCGCGAACAGGCCCATTATCTCAAGCACAGCCCCTTCGTCGAGGTATGCCGGAGCCTCAAAGATAAACACCATATCATCGGGCCGGACATCGGCAAACGGGTTCTGCCCCAGATGCGCGACCTTGCCGTCGGGCAGGTTCAGCGTACCGAGCAGCCCCTGTATCTGTTCGGTGGGAGGGCCGGACACAGAAATGCTTACTTCCCCGAATCTCTCAAAAACGCCCGTCTGCAATTGTATAAGCGATCTGTCCATTATAGTGTCGGACAGGGACACCGTTTTAGGCCAGGCGGGCGTCAGTCTGAAAATATAGTGAATCGTCATTTCAATCACTCCGATGTATATTGTATCACAGGAGCAAATATTTTGCAAGCACCCCTACAGATATTCCAGCGCCTCTTTAATACGCGCCAGCGCCATGCGGCATTGCCTGTCGGTCAGATCGCGGGCGCGCGCGGTAAACCAGCGGGTCAGCGCCTCGCACAGCATCAAGTCGCCGACAAAGACCGCCGAGGGCTGCGCCTCCGCGCTTTCCGCCATAAATATGAGGTCCGCGCTCTCCTTAACCGTCAGGTTTATTTTCGGGCAGTCGTCGATGAACACAAGCCTTAACAGCGGATATGCTTCCATTATCCGCACAAGCTCAGTTAGATACGCGCGCAAAGCCTCGCCGCCCAGCGTAACATCGCGCGGCGTAAGCAGCTCCACACCCGAGAGGCGGCAGGTGCCGTTTATCACCACGGCGTCGATAACGCCTGTGGGCATGATTATTGTCCACGGATAGTTTTCGAGATGCCTCAGCAGCGATTCGCGCCGCTTTGCCAATATATCAATATGGGTATCGAGCTTGTCCCCCTTGAGATTCTGCGAGAGCAGGGCATATAGATATGTTTCGGGCATAAATATCGGATCCGGCGTATTCTTGACGCAGAACAGCGCCCCGGGCTTGTCCTCCAGCACTATAAGCCGCTGCGCCAGCGCGAGCGGCGCCCCCTTGTCATACGCGGCGGCAAGCGGGCTGCAATTCTCCAGCTGGGAGTTGACCATATTTACAAATGGGATTATATCCCTCGGGTTCTTAAAAGACAGCGTGTTTGTCTGTTCCGCGTCGAAGTAAGACACGACCGCCGCGTGGCCCGCCAGCACGAACAGCGCCGGCATCGAGGCGTCGGCGCCCTTGCGTCCGTATGAGAAAAAGCGTCCGGTCGCGTAAAGCGGCATATATGTCGAAAGCAGCGGCGTAAGCGTGCTGCCGTGCGCCGCGGGGTGCAGCATATGTACAGTATGCCCGTTTTTTATTATATGCCTGAGGCTTTCGTTGTACAGCTTCTCAAATTCCGCGTCGCCGGCCAGCCATTCGCCGTCGGCCGGAGGCATAATGAAAACGTCGCCGGGGTTTCTGCTCAGTGTGACCGCGTGCATGAAGTTGATTACCGCCTGCCTTAGTCCCGCGACTCCCCCGAACCGCTCGTGGTTGGCGATCATGCCGGGCTGGACGCGCGGATAAAGGCTGACCGGCCCGGTCGGGACGCGCGCAGACTCCGAGAATATCTTTGTAATTCTGTCGAACATGCCGCTCACCACCGCCGGCACCTCGGGGTCGAGATCAAGTTTTATTTTCTTTGTGACAACGCCGCCGCTTAGCCAGCTGTGAAGCGCGTCGCTCAGCTCGTCGCGCGATTCGCAGATGATGCCCAGCATGGCGTCCAGCGTGTCGCGGTCATGCTTCAGCATACCTATACCCGCCAGAAAAACCGCTATATCGCGGTAAGCCGCCGAGCCGCGTTTCGGAACGCGGTTCCCGCTGAGCCATCGCGACACAAGCGACGCGTCGGCGGAAATGCCGCGCGCCAACGTGACGTTGTTTATGCGGTAAATACTCATCAATGTCTGTAGTTTTTGTGAAAAACGCGTAACGCCCACCTTCTTTTCTGTTAAATATCGTATCATGGGTGTTTTTTCCTGTCAAGGACTACTCATTATTTATATTTTTATTATTGCACATTATCCGTTTTTTTGATATACTGTAAATAGGTTATTGTAAACCTGTTTAACATGCGTTTTAGGAGTGGCAATTTATGAGAAAACGGTTCCTTTCTGTTTTAACAGCGTTTTGCTTTCTGACGGCTCTGATGACTGTAATATCACCCGCGTCATCGGCCGACGAAAACGGGGGTTACAGTATAACGGGCGTGCCCGTGCGAGCTGTGATTAATCAGGAATTAAAGCTCACATACACTGTTAATGCGCCTGAAGATATTGATATTACGTTAACTTGGAGTGTTATCGGCGACGGCGGCACCGGCGCGTCAATCAAAGACGATATTTTCACAGCAAGAAGTCCTGGCATTGCGACTGTTCGGGCGGTTGTTTCGGAACTTGTCCTCGACGAAAACAACGAAACTCAGTCACGTGAAGAAGTTCACGAACAGGATTTTCAGATAGCGGTCTACCCCGCCCCGTTCAATAATATTTCGGTAAGCGTGAATTATATGCCGGCGGGAACGGCAACCGCGTCTTCGTTTGAGGCAATGCCGGGCGAAACGGTGTTCCTAAGCGCCGAGCCTAACCCCGGCTACTACTTTGACCACTGGCAGGTAACCTCCGGCGATATGACAATATGGGAACCCAAAACGCCGGATTCATATTTTATAATGCCTGAGAGCGAAGTTGCGGTGACGGCTGTTTTTGTGAATGACCGGCATAATCCTGAGAATAATTATAACAGGTATACAGTGCTTGTTTTGGATGTATCGGATTCAATGCGCGGAACACCGCTCGCTATGATGAAGGACGCCGCCGTTCAATTCTGCGAGAGTGTAATAGGCGCGGGCGGCGACAATAAAATCGCGGTTATTTCTTATTCCTCGTCCGTAACAACAGAGTGCGATTTCACATCGAATATTTTCGAGCTGAGAAATACGATCAACGGCATAGAGCTTGGAGCGGGACAAACAAAAAGTATCTACGGCGCGCTGGAACGCGCTGACGCTTTATTGGATAAATATCAGGAATCGGCGGCGATCTCCAAGAATATCGTTCTTCTGGCTCACGGCTTGCCGTATTCGGGACATACGCAGAACACGGGAAAGTATATGATCTACGACCACGCGAGCTATCAGTATTGCAACGCGGTTTATTCCTTGGCCTTGCGTATACAAGGGAAGGTCTGCAATATATATTCCGTGGGCTATACCGGTAACATCAAAGCGGACAGCTTGCCGTTTTACCGCAGATTTATGCGGGATATTCAAAACGCGGGGTATTACGAAGCCGCAAACCCCTCGGATTTTCCCGGTTATTTCAGAAGCATATCTTCAGTGGTGCTGAACGACGGAGCCGGCGGCGCATCTGACGCCGCGGCGCCTCCGATCGGGCCGCCGCCCTCGTCGTGGGCGGCAGCGGAGGTCGGTGAGGCGATAAGGGCAAACCTTGTCCCCAGATGGATGCAGATGTCGTATACCGACACCGTATCGCGCGCGGAATACTGCGCTCTGGCCGTGCGTCTTTGTGAAACCGTATGGAGAGCAGAGCTTCAGCCGGTACCGGTCACGGAAAGTGAGTTTAGTGATACAACAGACATAAACATAAGAAAACTTGAGTCGCTTCCCCCGATGCGAAACGGTTCCCCCGTTATTCAGGGTATCGGAGACGGCAGATTTGACCCCGACGGGCTTTTAACGCGCGAACAGGCGGCAACGCTGCTCGCGCAGCTTGCCGACGCGATGGGCAGACCCATGAGCTTCTCAGATGTCAGCTTTTTCGACGACTGGAGCCACGCGTCATCATGGGCTAAAGCCGGAATCGGCCAGATTCACTCGGCGGGCGTTATGCAGAGTATCGGCTATAATTATTTCGCGCCGAAAAACCCATACACGCGGGAGCAGAGCATAATAACAATGCTGCGGATGCGCAGCTGGTTAAGATAAAACGAGGAGGAATGTATTATGAAAAAACGATTTGCGGCCTTGTTCTTTGTGATTGCTTTTTCTCTGATAATAATGGCAACGGTGTCTGGTATGCCTGATTTTGAGGGGGCATCCGCGCCGCCGACTATTCTGGAGCTTCCCCAAGTTTATAACGCGGACGGCACTGCTGCCGGAACAAAATATGCCATAATCCCCCATGACAAGATTACGTCCGCCAACGCCGGTGTGTCATGGAAGGATTTCGGGAATGCCGTCCTGCCCGGCGACAAGGCAGACATAACAAAGCTGCTGAACACAAAAACCGTCTCTTACCTGATAATCCCCAAAACAGCCGACCTAGCAACTATAAAGACCATTGAAGCCTTGGCAGATATTGGTTACGATATTTACAAGCTGCTGCCGCCGGAGGCCAAGCCGAAAATCAACAAACCGACGTTTACGGAAGCCGATGGTGTTATTTTCGCCGTTTTTGATTTTGATCCCGACAAATACCAATATCAAATGACCGGCGAAACAACTTGGGAAAACTGCAACGACGTCGTTGACGGCAAGTTTGCCGTGCCGCTGAGGGAATACAGAGTCGATTTTAATTTTAGATTGATGCCGGCCGACGCGGAAAAAAACACTCCCTCACAGGCCATCAAAGTAACCGTTCCCGCAATGGCAAACCCCGTTTCAACCAAGCTGGATATTGCGAGAGGTGAAATAAAGGCAAAAGCCGGATGGGAAATCGAAGTAGTAGCGTCAGGTTCAACAAAAACAACAACGCTTACCTCCGCAGTGACCTTTGTAACCGGCGGCGACGGAGATATATCAACGGGTTCGCTGGGCGACGGAGCGACCATGTTCAGATACCGGCTTAAATCCACAACCGGCAAACCGGGTTCGGAATGGTCGGAAATAAATCTTAATATAGGCATAAGCGAAGAGCTCTCCGGCGATCCCACTAAATATTTTACGTTTACCGGCAAAACAAACATAATGATAATAGGAGCGGTTCCTATTCAAATAAAAGACGCCAACGGCAGATGGAAAACCGTTAAAAATATAAACGCGTCAAAAGACATTCCGGCTGATACCGGTGTTGAAGTAAGAATGGCGGGGACAAGGACAAGGCTTCCGGGGCCGCCGAAAACTTTGCGCTGTGATTTGACAGACGGCAGGCTTACCCTAGGCTAAACAGTTCAAAATTAATGCTCTCTGTGAGTCACAGAGAGCATTAATCGCGCTTTTATTTTTTCACGGTTACTTTGCATTTATCGGTCTTGCCGCTTGCTGTTCTTACGGTGATCGTCGCGGTTCCCGGCCCGACCGCCGTTATTCTGCCGTTTTCATCGACCGTCACGACTTTTGTGTTGCTTGATTTCCAGCTCACCGCTTTTTCGGCGTTTTCCGGCGCTATTGTATATGCCAGCACCGATTCATCGCCAACCGTCATTTGCAGGGTCTTTATGTCAAACCTGACTCTTGAGGCGGGGGTTGACACATTGACAATACATTTCGCCGTTACTCCGGTGAGATCACACACGGCGGTTATTACCGCGGCTCCGTTTCCAACCGCCGTCACCGAACCGTTCGGGCCGACCCTTGCCACGTTTTCGTCCGACGACACCCACGTAACCCCGCGCCCTGCCGCTCTTGAGGGTTGATATTTGACATTAATCGAAGATGATTTGCCGGGCGCGAGCGACAGTGTGTTTTTGTTCAGAGTGATTGCTGTGGCGCCGCTTGAGTTGGTAACGGTCACTGAACATGACGCGCTTAATTTTGTGTTGCTTACCGTTAGCTTGATAGTCGCCTTACCTGATTTGACGCCGGTTACCAAGCCGTTTTCATCAACAGTCGCGACGGCGGGATTTGACGACGACCATTTGAACGCCGCGGGGTCTATATTCGTGATGTCGAAGTAGGGCAGCAGCAGCAGCGACCCATTTTCGGCGACAGACGCCGACGAGCGGAGCTTAACGGATTTGGGGACGGCCGGGGCTTTTGCCTGTTTCCCGACTTTCACCCCCGCTTTTGTTGTTTTTGTGCCGTCGCTTGATGTGATCGTGACTTCGGCGTCGCCTTCGGCGACAGGCATTGCCATGCCGGAAGAGTCTATAATGAGATTGCCGTCGCTGCTTGAGAACGTCGCCGTTGCGGCGTCGATACCGGCTGCCTGGGCGGCTTTGGTCACTTCAGGGATGTCAAAGGCCAACGCCGGTGAGAATAGACTTCTGCCGCCTATGATGCCGATGGATGCGCCCTCAAAACCTGGAATTGAAGTAATATAAACATCCATCCATCTAGTGTTTGATATGTTCGTTATTCTAACAGCCTGCGGCGTTGTTGTAAATGGATAAGTAGTGGACGTTACAGACGGGGGAACGAGGTTTATTTCAGTACTGCCGGGATTAAGGGCATATGTTATATTTGCCGAGAGATCGTCTGTGCCAAGGAACAACTCCGCGACCGCGAGTACATTGGGATGAGAAGCCAGATCCACAACACTTTCTTCCGACGCTAGGTTGACCGTTGGGTAGTCACGAACCGTCACATTAAAGTCAACAGCTGCTTTGTCATGTGATATTCTAAGGATGCATGTACCAGGCCCTATAATCTCAAGCCTTCTTGGTGTTTCTGTTGTCCACCCCAAAACATTATTGCCTACAATAAGCACGCTTCCCTCAGTCCCAGTAAAGATAGCGTTTAATTCATTGAGTGTAAACCCTAAGTTCGTTATCATGTACGTCGACAGAGCCGAACTGAAGGCTGTAAAATCACTGTATGGCCCGCCGTTTCTTGGCAGAACGACCTCCGGAGGAGTCACTATAGTATCCGCCGTAATTGTAAGCACATAGTTGGGAGGCAGCGACGGCACAATCTGGTCTTGCAGTGTTTCAGGCTGAGGATTAGTTGTTCCGTAATTGAACCCGTCATTAATCCTGTATTTGGCTTGAACGCTGAATGAGAGAACAGTAGGATTAGCGGCAGTTGGGTTTATATTCGCCACCATGGCAGACCACAATCTGCCAAACTGATTGCCTAAAAGGTTGGGAATAGCACCTTTTTCCTCGTTTGCCCCATTGATATATGTCCACGCGGTTATGGTAAACTCATCCAGCGGGCTGGTCGATGATTCGACCTGTTTGTATTCATAACCCCCTGTATACGAGTATGTGAGAAAAATACCGGAGACAGACGCTGTGCGAAAATCATCGTATTGGGATTTGGTCATTGTGCGTTCATACGGCGGAGAAAGAGAAATCGTTGGAGCAAGCGCTTTAATCCATACATAGAGCGTATTGTTGCCTGTCAGGTCTGCGGATTTTACTACCAGATGTTCATTGGGATTCGGGCTGCCGGCTCTTGTCAGTTCTCTTCCGTTTACATCGCAAATGATTTGTTCGCCGGCATTTACCTCATCATAATCCACCTGATCGTTTATACCGGCGTTCCGCAGCTTCGTAAGAACTCCGTTTTCCTTAATTTGCAGACCGGAAAGCTCAACGTCAATCAAGGGATTAACCTCATATCCTCCGCCCGGCAAGGCGGTGAAAAGCGGAACATCCTGACCGTACCATCTGCCTTCAAGGTTTTCGCCTGTAAGCTCCCATCCGCTCGGATAAGCCGGCACTTTCGGAACAACGGCATACTTAACACGCCCGTAGTTCACCCCGGTTATCCTTCCGTTGTCATAACTGGCCAACTGACGGGTTTCATCCGCGTCATATGTATAATCAGCTTTAGACGGAATCGGTATCCACAGCATATCGGCAGATGTAAGTCCGGTCGCTTCCGCTCTGACAATAAATTCACTCTGGTCGAACATTTGCCGGACGCGATTATTGCTGTAATTTGGTGATGGCGCGATATAATTGGTCCCGCTGTTGTTGCCCTCGTAAAATCTCACGCCGGATATGCCGCGCGGCGCCGAAATCAGGGTTATGCTGGCGATTATATCATCATCCGCATTGGTACGCAGCGTGATTGTTGACGTGCCGATCCCCAGAGTCGCAATATCGGGTATCTCGGTTGACGGGAGACTGATCGCCCTGACATTATTGCCGCTTCCATCCCTAAAGAGTATGGGGTCATTATCACTTGAGGTAACACTCCAGTAATACCGCTCAGGCTCTAATGTGCCGGGCTGCGGTATAATCGTCAGATAATTACTGTAAACCGCGGTTCTGTTTTCAATAACAGGGCGGCGCACGGTAAGATCAACACTAATGTTGTTTATTCTCACAGTGGTCGTCGCGGAACTGAGATGTCTGCCATTAGCGTCGAGCATATTAACGGTGATAATGGTATATGGCGTGGCCGTCGGATCCGCGGAAGAATCGACAGTGACATACAGTATGTCATTGCGGATATACGCCTGACTGATGACCTCTTTATCGTAGTCTATCAAGAATCTGCGCCCGCTGAGCGGCGGTATATAAATTACCTCCACTTCACGGGTACTGCCGGGGAACAACTGGAAATCAACGGGATTCAGGAAAATATCATTTTCATTATCATATACCCATACATTTATGGTCGCGGGCGAACCGGCTGCCCCCGGCGCCGTAACGGAGATAATTGCGGGCGTTGTACTCCTGCTCGCTCCCGCCGTGACAACGCCGGTTCTCGGGTCAACTACGGCAACCGAAGGATCAGAGCTGGACCATGTTAGGTTTGACGCGCCGGCCGGAAGCACTGTTAAGTATTGTGAATCTCTCAAGTTAACTATTTCACCGGCTTTAAGAAATACATCCTTTTGCCTGAACTCCAAGCGCGTGGCCGTAACGACGGCGCTGACAGTAACCCTCAGGGCATACGATCTCCCGCGCGGGATGTTATGCCTGATGTTCAGCGTAAACGACCCCGCGTTGAGCGCGGTTATAGTTATTTCATTTGTCTCCTTATTATGTACCCAGCCTCCAAACCCGCGGTTACCCGACTCACTGACGGTTATGTTCAGCTTGGCAACATCGGCGGCGCTCATAAACGACCCGTCGCTCAGCGTAACCACCAGTCTGACTGTAATTGTCGCTCCGGCGGCAAGGGTAAGCGGGCTAATCGGATCTGTTTCAAATCTGCTGATGCTCGCCTCGTTCGGATCGGGCTTAGGCTCATTCTCCGGATCGCCCAAATACTTTCGTATAGCGTCAATCACTTCCTGAATCGAACTGTACTGGCGAAGCTCCCAAAGGTACTGCGCCATGGCCAGCTTCTGCGCGTTAGAGTAATTGACATAGGGGTTAGCCCCTGTTTCAAAATCCAGAACGGCCGCGTTGGCGGCGGTTTCTATAATTTTCAGCAATGCCGCGGCATCTCTTGATTTGTTAATTTGGTTCAGAAGATTAGACTCGTCCTGAAGCCGCTTTTTAACCGCGTTATCAAACGCCGTCTTAACCGCCGCCGCCGTGGCGAACCCTGTTCCGCGAGCCTTCAGCACCTCACTCGCCACCCAATACTTGCCCTCAGGCGAGAGCGCGTTATACGCGCTGCTGCCGGAGGAGTCGATTCCGAGTTCGGCGGAGAACGTCTTGTTTTCCAGCACGCCGGAAAGCTGGTCTATGGTAACGGCGCGGTTCAGGGCAAAAAGCCCTTGGTTGGCTCCGGTGGCAAGCCCAAGCGGGTTATGCGAATTCAGTATCATGCGCTGCGCTTCGGCCCCTGTATAAACGAACCCGTGAACCCCATGAAAAACTCCGTTGTCAAAATTGCTCTGAAGTATCTTCTTTTGCTCTTCCGTCGGCACCGCCAGCGACAGAACGGCATTAAGGAGAGGGCCGGAATTTGAAAGCATACTTACTCTGAAAGCCGGCGCGGAATATAATCTTGTCTCCTCTGTGGGAGAGCGTTCCACAACAGCTGAGGCGCGGGCATTGAGAATTGCCCCTGTCCTCGCTGTGGGAGGGCGTTCCGCCTGACTTAGGTTTATACTCACGATTTGAAGATTCTCAGTCAGCTCTGTCTGATTGTCGCTCCAGTTGATAAATAGGGACTCTTCAAACTGACCGACTATATCGGATGAGGTTGCGCTTCCGTTCACGGCGCCGGGATTGTACTTAACGGGAAGGTATATAATAATCCCTAATTGATCGCCGCCGCTGGGATCGGTCACAACGGGCACGGTAAAGGTCGCGGGAATATTAGCGTTCCCCGCGCCTACCGAGGTAACCGACGGCGACATCTTGGAATTTTCAAAGCCATGCGGAGCGGGAATAAAGAAACCGACCCAGTATCCCAGATTATCGCCGGGTCCTTTTGGATGCGCGGTTAACTGAACCCGCCCTGATACGGCCTGAGTTATATTTATCTCGTCAGCCGAGCGGCCCTCTCTCATATTGCTGTAAAGCGCGTATGGCAGAGGCTCATAATTAGGCAGCAGCCTTACTCTCAGCCCCGGCGTGTTCACACGGTCAATAAGATTTGGAGTGTTTGCCTGAGGCCCGCGCCTGACGCTCTCGGTAAAGTTACCAAAGGTGACGGTGGCGTTTTCCGCCGGAAGCTGAGCGGTCCTTAAAACAGCGGAGTGGTTCATGCCGACGGTAAAGAAGTCAGGCTCCGTCCCGAACACTTCAATGATCGCGCCGTCATTGTTTACGAGCAGATTGCGAACGTTGTTCGCGTAAGAAACCCGAACATTAGGCGCGGAAATCTCAAGGTTCTCCACCGATGTATAGTTGGTGATGAACCTGAAAGGAAGCACGGCGGAATCCCATGTGGGATTTGCGCCCGTACCGCCGCGTATATTGAACACCGCGTTTTGACCGGCGCCGCTTACGCGCGCGTTTATTACTCTGCCCTCATTAAGATTAAGCATACAATTGCTGCCGCGTATATTGAGTTCGTCAAGAACAACACCGTTAAGATTCACCACGGAGTATTCCCGCGCGCCGTCAAGTATGTTAAGGGTAAGCGAGCCCCCTCCCGGCAGCGAGCTGCCCGCAAGCGAGCCGCCTGTCAGTGTAAAGCCGGATACGGCATTGATGGTATGTACCCGCGAATGGTCGGTAATCGCGATGCGCGTGTTGCCGTTACTCATCCTGTCGGTGCCCATAACCCAGAAATCGCGGTGATTAACCAACGCGTTATCAGTCAGGGCAGGGTCGTCGTCCTCATAGGCCTCCATGCGCCCCGTCTTCCATTCAAGGCTTGAGTTGTCGTGGCCGGCTTCGGCAAAGCTCGCTATATATATGCTGTCGTTAATATTGGAGTTTGATATGGTGACAGTATCAGGGCCGCCGCCGCGTATGACAATACGGCCGTTGATTTCACAGTTGGAGATTACAATAGAGCTGTCAACACCGTCGCCGATTATAAGGTCGCCGTTCAGTTTAAGATGCTGCAGCGTTAATTTGCCGGATCTGTTTACCAGCAGATTACCTTTAATGAAAACACCGTCGGCCGGAGGCGTGAAGGTAGTCGTATAATTAACATTGTCATTGCCGGTATACGTCGGCTCGTTCATATAAACATACGGGAACATATTGTCCAGCAGGAGAACGGCCTCGGCGCGCGTTATATTTGAGCGCGGAGCTATCGTAAGAGGTTCGGGACCGCGGCCCGTCATCAGCCCTCTGGCAAGGAACTCATCAACAAACGCTATCGCGTAATCCGAAACCTGGCTGCCGTCGGGAAACTGCTTCGCCGTGTCCCCTGTTCCGTTCCCCATCCCCAGCGCTTTGCCCAGCAGCGTGAAAGCGTCCTGCCGCGTCATGTTATTATTGGGTAGCATCCGTCCGTCGGCGCCTTCGGCAATCCCCATATTGATAGCTATGGCAATCTCGTCATAATACCAGGCGTTCGGGTTCAAATCCGGGAAACGCGAAGCGTATTTGTAATCAGGAACAAGCCCCCCCATAGCGCGAACCAGCATAACTATCAGCTCAGCTCTTGTAATCGGGGCGGACGGGTTACTGTTAAAATTTGTGTGAAGAGTACCGGCTTCTCCGTTCTTCTCCTGGAACATGCCATATTCATACCAGCGGTCAGCCGCTCCCGCCGCCCAAGAGGGCATACTCGGGAAATATGTCGAAGTCGTTCTTAGTTTATAATAGCCTTTATCCCAATTCAACGCGGCGGCGCTTTCCGGCGCGTAAACGGCCGGAACAAGACCGGACAGCATAATGCCAACCAGCAATAACGACAAAAATCTTTTCGTTCGCATGAACAAACCTCCCCAACTCTGCTTCCAAAAGAGCTTATTATCTGCTAACCAAACTTTGATAAAAATGTGTCAAATAAATTTGCGAATTTGCCGCCCGGCCGGTAAAACACCGGCGGCTTCCCTATCGGCGCGGGCACGGTAGTCTCCCCTCCGGTATACTGGCGCCCCGTCCACAAATGCACCCAGTATCCCTCCGGCAGCACAAGCGTCCGCTCGGTCTGTTTTTTCCGCAGCACCGGCGCCACAAGCATTTCGTCGCCCAGCATATACTGCGTGTTCAAGTGCGCCAAGTCCTTCTGCTCGGGAAAACTCAAGATCATCGATCGCAGCACCGGCATACCGTCGCTGGCACATTCTCGCACGCACGCGCTTAAAAACGGCGCCAGCGTGCTGTGGATGTTGACCATGCGCGAGAACTCTTTGAGGGTATCCTCGTCGGAGTCGAACTGCCAGCCCTTGGCGCTGCCCTCCACGACGTACATAACGGGCGTGAACGCCGCCCACTCCAGCCAGCGCAGGAACAGCTCCTTTGTGCGCCCCGCCATGAATGATACATTGCCGCCGACCTCCGACATGCACAAGCCTATACCCGACATGCCAAGGCTCAGCGCCGCGTTCAGCGCGGCGGGCAGCCCGTCCGAGGCTCCCCAGCCGGAATTCAGTTCGCCGGTCGTAGCAAGCATTGTATGCGCGCCGGTGCCCGCGAATCCCGTCCGTGCGATGAACACCGTATCGGAGCCGCGCCCCGCCTCGCGTATCGCCTGACGGTTGAGCCTGCTCCATAACAGCGGCCACTTGTTGTGCGCCCTTACGGGGTTCTCCTTCGAGAACAGTATTGCGTCGTCGGGCAGAAACGCGCCCATATCGGCGTAATAGCCGGAAAAGCCCAGCGCGAGAATGTTGGATTTGATAAGCTCTTTATACCAGAGGCACGCGTCGGGGTTGCTGAGATCGAGATGCCCCGCCATAAAGCCGCCCATGTCGGTGATATAGTTGCCGCCCTCGTGCTTTTTTATCAGATAGCCCTTTTGCGACGCCTCGGCGAACAGCTGCCCCTCGATGGAGAGATGCGGGTTTATATACGCCAAAACGCGCACGCCGCGTATCGTCAGCTCCGAGATAAGTTTATCAAGGCGCGGATACAGCTCTCGGTTCCACGTCCAGTCGTAGAACGGGCATTTACCCTCGGACGTTTCACGCTCGCCCGTCCAGTCGCGGATAAGCAGGGCCGAAGCCGCCGCGCCGGAGCCTACTGTCTTTTCAAGTTTATCCAGAAGCGGCTGCATCCCGCCGTGTATCTCCAGCCACGCGCCCTCCACCGCCCAGTTAGGCAGAACGGCGGGCCGCCCGGTCAGCCTTGTAAGTTTACGCATAAGCTCTGCGGGTTCGTCCGCCGTGCCTATCGTAATAGCCGACGGCAAATCCCAGAACTCCGCGCGGTGGTGCTTCGCGCCCCGAAAGTCGAACGTCCCGTATGACGGCGAATTAGTGTAGACGAAGGTGAAGTCCTCGGTAACGTATACCGGCTGCGGGTTGGGGCTTCCGGCAAGGCCGCCCAGCTTCAGCCCGTTTACGGGGTTTTTCCGCGCCCAGTTTATCTGTTTCTCCAGAACCCACATGGGAAGTCTTTTCCCGCGCAGGTTCAGCGTCTCATACTGCGCGCCGCCGCCGAACACCTTTTGCTTCGGGTTCGCTGCGAAATTGAGCCACACGCGGCAGATACCGGCCGAGGAGCGCTGCAGCGTAAGCACAAGGTTCTCCTCAACGACGGTCAGCAAAAATGTCGCGGACATGTTGCCGCCCCAAAATCTTATGGTCGAGCGCCCCGAGTTGTACTGCGACTGCGTCAGCGATACTTTATCCGCCGAGAAATCACTTATATGCCACTGGCCGTCCTTTATATGCAGCCTGCCCTTGCTCTTGCTGACCGTGACGAACGGGTCGTCGGGCGTGTGAGCCAGCACAAGCCTGTCTTTCAGAAATACCGATAATCTCTCGCCTGATAACTCAACTCTGAACATAATTTCTCCTTAACGTGTCCGTGGTTTGTCCCCTGCCGACGGGGTGGCCGCGAAGCGGCGGGGATTGCGCCCCTATAATTTTAACAGCGCTTGCTGCACCGCGTCCTCCATAACGGACGCGGGGTGCAGACGGCGCGCGCTTTGGCTGAGATCGGCGCTGCTCTCTATCATGGCCGCAAGCTTCCAGACTGTTTCCGCGCCGCTCCAGCCGCAGATATGCGCTCCGATCAGGCGGTTTTTGTCGTCGGCTATGAGCTTGACGAACCCCTCCTGAATACGGCCGAAGATGTTTACCTTTACGCATACCGGAGTATAACCGACGGCGCGGGCGGATTCTTCCGTTTCGCCGACGCTCGCCCCCATCGCGCCGCAGTCGAAAATGCGCGGCAGCGCCCTGTATGCGACCGCGGCCCGCCGTCCCAGCATATTCGACACACACGCCTCCGCCTCGCAAAACGCGCCCAGCGCCGACAGCGTACGCATATTCACGTCTCCGGCGGCATAGACATCCGGCAGATTCGTGTGGCATGTAAGATCGGTTATTATCGCGCCGTTCTCTATGGCCACTCCCACGCCGCCCAAGCCCATTCCGCGCGTCGCCGGACAGCGTTTGGCGCCTATGACTATCTTGTCGCACTCAACGCTCCTGCCGCCGCCCCTTGCGGTCATTGATACCCTCTGGCCGCTGACGGCCGTGATTTGGGTCTGCTCAAGATATTCTATGCCTTTCAGCGAGCGTTTCAGCCAGCGCGAAACGTCTGCGTCCAGCTCCTCCGCGATATTATCCCCGTCGCTTGTCAGTATGACCGCCGAGCGGTGCGACGCAAACCACGCGGCGATCTGCAAAGCGCGGATATTGCCTCCGGCAACGATTACCCTGCGCGGGAGTTTATCGTACAGCACCTCTTTCGGCGTGATTATAAGCCCGCTCCGTAAAAGCTCCTCTATCCCCTCAATATTCGGTATAAACGGCACTGAGCCTGTGGCGATAAGTAAACGGCGGGCCTCAATGCGGGTATCTCCCGCGGACACCATGTAACGGCGGTCGTGCATGTCCTCGACCCGCCCGATACCCGCGATTATCTCTACGCCTAACTCCCTCATGGTATTCTCATGCGCCTGCGCCAGCTTTTCAGTCTCCTCCTGCGCCCGTTTCAGTATCGAGCAGTATACATGCGATTCGCTTAAAAGCCTCAGTCCCAAAAACCCCTCGCGCCCTCTTGTAAGATCCGCGGCGTCGGTGAGCAGCCGCTTATATGGCCAGTACCCCTCGCGGACAGCGCCGCCGCCCGGCGCGCCGCACTCGATCAAAGCGACGGAGAATCCGGCTCTCGCGGCGAGCATCGCCGCGCGGCTTCCCGCCGCGCCGCCGCCCAGAATGAGTAAATCCTTCACGCGGACGCCTCCCGCCTAAGTGATTTTCAGGGTTCCTTTCAGAACTATGGCCGCTTTGTGCCGCCAGTAGCGCGCTCTCGCCAGTTTCCCGCCTTTTTTGACCAGCTCGGCGGCCCTTTTGCGGTTCTCTGGGCTTAGGTCGTCCTTAGCAAGCTCCAGAACGGCCTTGCGCATTGACTTGAACTGGGTGAGGAAAATAAGATCATACCAGTAGTTGATCCTCCCGTCGCTGTTCTCGAATTTCCAGTGATAGTCGAACTGCTTCTGAATCGGCGCGTGCATAAGCTCACGCATCGCTTCGGGAGTGACCAGCTTCATCTCAATGGCCTTATCCACTATGTCCGCTCCCGGCAGGAAACTCAGCCCGTGCAGCTGCAACTCGAACGGCAGCTTGAAATTCACGCACATCTCATATGTCTCTTTAATGGTCTCCGCAGTTTCAAACGGGTGGCGCAGCATAAGGTCATAGATAAGCTGCGGTACTTTTTCGTTATGGAATATGTCGTCGCATTTGAAGATACTTTCATTTTTCTCGGGACGGTGAAATATCTCCTTGCGGATGTGATACGAACCGCTCTGTATCCCCATAACCACCTTGTAAAGCCCCGCCGAGCGGAGTTTACGTATCAGCTCGGTATTCGTTTTCAGCGGATGCGCCCAAACCTCGAACGGCAGCCGTATCTCTTTTTTATACCGTTTGACGAACCTGTCTATCCACTCTGGGTCGTCACTAAATATTTCGTCCCAAAAGTGAATAACCTTTAGCTTTTTCATATTCTTTTTAGCCTGTTTAAGCTCCTCGATAACATTGTCAACCTCGCGGAAACGGACATATTTCCCTCCGCCCTTGTTCATACGCATCACCGCTACCGAGCAGCAGTATGAGCATACGAACGGACAGCCGCGCGAGCAGCTCATCTCATAGCTGTACGACGTGACCTGCGGATCGCCGTCAACCATCGTGTCATTGTCTATCAAATGCTTGTTTTTGCCGCCGATACCGGGGATACCGTAGGCGTCAAGGTCCTGAAGCAGCGGGCGCAGGGGATTTATAACAACCTTGCCGTCCGCGTCCTTATATACCAGATTTTGAATCTCCGTGACGTCAGTTCCGTTTTTCACCGCGCTGGCCAGCTCCGCCATAACGCCCTCGCCCTCGCCGCGCGTGACATAATCCGCGTACTCCATACATTCCTCGGGCGATATAGACGCGTATACCCCTCCCCACACGACGGGGACGCTGAAACTCTTTTTAAGCCGCGCGTTCAGCTCGTAAACGACCTCCATATACGGCGACGCCATTACGGACAGCCCGATCATCAGCGGGTCGGCCTTCTTTATAAAGTCCAGCAGTATCCCGTATTCCGTCTCCGTAGGCAGCTTGGGCTTTATGCTGTTGTACGACTTGAAAAATACGGTTTCAACCTCAAACCCGCTCCTTTTAAGAGCGTTTTCCAGATAGCGCAGACCGAGGGATTTCGGGCTGTAAAAGCTGATCAGAACTATGGTATTCGACATTAAAGCATCTCCTTTGTACGGGCACAATTCCAGTTGCTATCATTATAGCATATGGTGACATAAAACGCAATAGGCGGAATTATGTTATTTTACCGTTTTTTACTCCTCCGCGTCAACGGTCCCGCCTGTTCTCAGGTTTACCGTAATGGTAAATCCGCGGTCTGTATATATATCGTCCGTCCAGTAATAATCATTATATCTAACGGACATATTGTCATTCCAAAAACTGACATCGGGTATATACCTTACCCCGCCGTCAATATCGGAAACATCCCCTATATAGACGTTTTCGGCCGCCGTTTCAGCGAGCGCGCGTATTTTCCCGTTGATAATCCCGTCAACCTGTGACGGAGCGGCGCCGGTCTGTATGCGCGGTATCAGCATTTCTATGCTGCCACTTATGTCCTCGCGGTCATAGCCGATGTCGTAAACCAAGCCGTATGGCGACAGGTCGATCGGCAGCCGCAGCCCGAACAGCATTGCGCTCGCGTATGGGTAATCAAAAAACGGATTGTCATTTTCTATATAGATTTGCAGTACAGAACCGTTGGAATTATTCGCTATGGTAAATTCCGCGTAATCGTCCGGCACACCCGTAAACGGACGCTTTAAGAAATACTCGTTAAAATCCGTATGATCAGCGTATGAGTATACACTTCTTGTAATCATATTAGCATTAATATACTCAATGTAATTAACTCCGTCATAAAACAGGTCGGATAATCTCAGCCGTCTGCCCTCTTTCAAGTCGAATACGGCGGCAGCCGCACGCGAGAATTTGCTTTCGCCGCTCCTGTCATACGCAAAGACACGAACACTCAGCAAATCTCCCGCAAGCTCATAAACGGTTTCCGCGCTGATATTTCCCCCATAAGCGCCATAGCTCTCCATCGCCTGTTCAACCCACGCCCTGACCATTCTCTCCGTTTCGGGAGCGGACGACAGCTCGGCTTCGCCGTTATTCAAGACGCTCCATCTATCTGAAAACAAGCCCTCGACAAGAGGTTCCGTGCCGCCCGTGCCGCTGGACACAGCGGTATTTTCCGGCGTGGAGCCGTAGAAGCCGTATCCGCTCTCGTCAAGTCCCCTATTCAGCGCGCGCATGGGCACATAGCCCGCCCTTCGCGCGGCGGCCTGCCCCTCGTCGGTGAGCAGCCAGCCAATAAGCTCGCGCATGGGATGGCCCTCAGGCGTATCCTTGCGCATAACGGCGTAGTAGTACGTGATATACGGGTATGTTCCGGCCGCGATCGTATCGCGCGTCGGCGCCACGCCGTCCACCGCCATTAGGGTGACACTCGGGCTGCCGTACATATCCGACACATAGTAGAACACCGAAAAGCCCAAGGCGCCCGGCGCGTTGTCATAATCCGCCACGACGTCCACAAGGTCGCCCATGCCCGCCGGACGCAGCTCAAGCGGCGGCGGCGACGGCGCAAGCCCGTCCATCGCCAGCTTGAGGAACAGCGTCTGGCTGCCCGAGTTTTCGGGGCGCTGGAACGCGGTTATCGGCTCGTCGGCGCCGCCTATTTCACTCCAGTTGGTTATCCCGCCCGTGTATATCCCGCGTATCTGCCGCCGCGAAAGGCTCTCCACCCCGTTTGCCGTATTACGGAGGAATACCAACGCGTCTTTTACCACAGGTATAATCTCCAGCTCCACGCCCGCCGTCTCCGCCAGCTCAAGCTCCTCCTCCGACGGGTACGTCACGAATATGAGATCGCTCTCGCCGCCGATAAGCCGCGCATACGCCTCGTGCGTGCGGTTATGTGTCAGGCCCGCCGCCGTGCCGAAACGCTCGAGCAGTATCCCCTCGCTCAACGGTATGGTGGCGGTCGAGCCGTCAAGCCTTGATATAAGGTCATAATCCGAATAATCCTCAGGCTTTACCGCCGGCGGGCGCGGCGCGGGCGTCGGCGTCGGCATAATATCCGGCAGCGTGACGCGCGGCGAACACGCGGCCAGAACTATTATAAGCGTTACAAGCGGCAGGATTCTTTTCATTTCGGCCTCCATTGCACATAGGGCGGGGATGATCCCCGCCCTATGATAGTTTTGTGCTTTTCGATTTTTCTAAGCTGACGCTTTGGCCGACTCGGCCCATTCGTCAAAGCCCTTCATCACGGCGTCGTATGTCTGCTGGCTGATGTCCGGCAGCTTGCCGCCGACAAGTTTGCTCACATCGCCAAAGGCTCTTTCGGCCATTTTACGCATCAAATCAATTTTGCTGGGATCGCCGCCGGTAATGGCCTTAGCGAAGTCCAGTATGCGCTGTGACGTCTGTTTGACGCCGTAATAGCCGTCCTCGCCGATGTCTTTTTGGGCCTGCGCGATAATCTTCCCCTGATCCTCGGCGGACAGGCTCGGGTCAAGCGAGAATGTACCGTCGCCGTTATCGACAAGCAGATCCCAATAGCTTTCGACCCTGCTGGGGTCGATGGCTCCGTTGGAATACGCATAGCTGAACTTCCCTTCGCCGTCAGCTATCTGGTTCTTGCCGATCTGGTTGACCAGCGAGCTTACAAGGCTTTGCAGATTGCTTATATACGCTTTCTGGCTCGCGTTCAGCTCGGCTATTTTCGCGGTGTCGCGGGTATACGTGGTCTGCTCGGGTTTGCTTTTTACAAAGCTGTCCACTTCCGTCTGGCCGTCGTCCTTGTTTGGCAGACTGTTAACGTTCGGTTCGTCGGCTTTGCTGTTGGCGGCGTTTGCCTGCGCGCCCGCCAATACTGTCGCCGCGCCCGAGGGGTTCACCCCTGAAACTGACATTTCGGTTCCCTCCGTTTCAATATTAAGTGCCGGATATTTTCCGTTAATAACGGAATGACACTTTAGGAATTATATCGTATCATTTTTCCAAAACTTTAGCAATAGCCGAATAAAATTTTCGGGAACTTCGCCACGTAAGCTCCAACACTCACAAGTTCACCGTCTTGGTTGCGATATTGCCGCAAAACGCCCTGTCATGCTCCACGAAAATCATGGTCGGCCTGTATGCCGTGATCAGCTCCTCTATCTGTATGCGCGACAGCACGTCGATATAGTTGAGCGGCTCATCCCAGACATACACATGCGCCCGTTCGCAAAGGCTGCGGGCCAGCAGCACTTTTTTCTTCTGCCCTGCGCTATAATCGCTCATATCCTTTTCAAATTGCGTCCGCGAAAAATCCAGCTTCCGCAGAATGGCCTTGAACAGTGTTTCGTCGATTCTGTGTTCGGCCGCGTATCCGCTCAAATCCCCCGCAAGAGACGACGCGTCCTGCGGCACATAGGATATAACCAGCCTGCTGCCGGCGGCGACATGCCCGGTGTGCGGAATATCCTCGCCGCGGATCAGCTTGACTACGCTGCTCTTGCCCGAACCGTTACCGCCCGCGAGCGCCAGCCGTTCACCCTGTTCCAGAGTAAAGCTGAGACCGCTCACAACCTCTCTTTCGCCGTATGTGATTGTCAGATTTTCAACGGACAGCAGACGCTGCGCGTGATATTTCAACGGGTGCAGTTTCAAGGCGGCGGCGGTTTCAATGTTTTTAAGCAGCTTGGATTTCTCCTCGATGGCGTCCTGACGGCGCTTTTCGGTGGTTTTAGAGCGTTTCATCATTTTTGCGGCTTTATGGCCGATATAGCCTTTGTCCGCGCTCAGCCCTGATTTAAGCGGCTCCTTTTTGCTTTTCTCCACCTTGTCCGACCAGCGGGCCGTTCTGGCGGCGGACTCCCTTAATCTGCCTATCTCCTGTCCCAACCGCTCGTTTTGCGCTGTTTCATAGGCGTCCCTGCGCTCCTTTTGCTCCAGCCACGCCGAGAAATTACCGCTCTGAATTTCGATGTCCGCCTTGTTAATCGACAGGATATGGTCTGTGCAGCCGTCCAAAAACGCGCGGTCGTGCGACACCAGAATAAATCCCGATTTCTCCCTGAGATACCGCGCCACCGTTTCGCGCGCGGCCATATCCAAATGATTGGTCGGCTCGTCGATCAGCAGAAAGCTGTTTTCGCGCAGGAACAGCCCGGCCAGCAGCGTTTTGGTCCGCTCGCCGTTTGAGAGCGTGTCAAACGGGCGGTCCAGGACGTTCTCATCGACCGCCAGCTTCGAGAGTTCCCTTTGTATCCGCCACAGCATAGCGTCCGGCGCGATGGCCGGCAGGATGTCCTGCGTGTTTTGCGACGCGTCGGCCACATCAAACGGGAAATACTCAAAGCCCACGCTCGCGGTTATCGTCCCCCGGTATTCGTACTGTCCCATGAGCAGCTTGAGAAAGGTCGTTTTTCCGCGCCCGTTGCGCCCGCAGAACCCCAGCTTCCAGTCGGTGTCTATCTGAAAAGAAACATCGGTAAAAATATCGTCATAGCTGCCGTCATAGGCAAAGGTAAGGTTTGATACATTTATCAGCGACATAAAAAAGTTCCTTTCCCGTGCCGGAAAAGAACCGCGCAAAGGCACACGGGCGTCATACCCTTGTATGCGATGAGCGCTCAAGTCCAATCCCAACACGAACCAAGCCTTATTTCAGGCTTGAGTTGTCTGCGTTGTTAAATCGGACTAGCGGATCATCCTTACACCTCGCCTTGCTTAATATGGTGCTATTATAAACCAACTCCGGCAAAAAAGCAAGAAATTTTTTATTTCCCTATTGACAATAGCGCACTTGTCGTATATACTGTATATAGTGTTATTATCGAAAGGCGGCGAAATATGAAAATTATCATCTCAAACCGCTCCGGCGTGCCGATTTACGAGCAGATTAAGGAGCAGGTAAAAGCGGCGATTTTCTCCGGCGAGCTGCGGGAGGACGACGTTCTGCCCTCAATCCGCCAGCTTGCGCGGGACCTGAAGATCAGCGTTATCACGACGACGCGGGCGTACAGTGATCTGGAGCTGGAGGGCTTTATAGCCAACGTGCAGGGCAAGGGCTGTTATGTTCTGCCGCGCAATAAGGAGCTGGCGCGTGAAAACGCCATGCACAGGATAGAGGACGGCCTGAGCGCCGCCATAGCAGCCGCGAAATCGGAGGATATTATCAAAGAAGAGGTCATTGAACGGTTAAACTTATTATGGGAGGCGGATTATGAGTAACATTTTAGAGGTGCGCGGACTGCGCAAGAGCTACGGCGCGTTTACGTTAAACGACGTAACGTTCGACGTGCCTAATGGGTTTATCACGGGATTTATCGGGCCGAACGGCGCCGGCAAGACGACGACGATAAAGCTCATGCTGAACATCATTAAGGCCGATTCAGGAAGCGCGAGGCTGTTCGGGCGCGAGGGCGGCCTTATACAGAACGAGGAGATCGGCGTTGTGCTGGATACGCCGATGTATGTCGATGATTGGACGGTCAGGGATGCCGAGAAAGCTGTTTCACCGTTTTACTCCAATTGGGACGGGCGGATGTTCGCTGACTACCTGAAGCGGTTCGGGCTTGATCCCAAAAAGAAAGTCAAAGAGCTCTCGCGCGGCATGAAGGTAAAGCTGCAAATCGCCGCCGCGCTGTCCCATAACGCTAAGCTGCTGATACTCGACGAGCCGACCAGCGGGCTTGACCCCGTCGCCCGCGACGAGATCTGCGATCTGCTGCGGGGGTTTGTCACGGACGAGAGCAAGAGCGTGCTGTTCTCCACGCACATCACGGCGGACCTTGAAAAGACAGCCGATTACATCACGTTTATATTAAACGGGAGCATCGCGTTCACCGGCGCGAAGGACGATTTGCTCAAAAAATACGCCCGCGTCACGGGCGGGCCCGGGGAGTTGGACTCTGAGCTGAAAAAGCTCGTCATAGGCTGCCGCGAGTACGGCGCCGGCTTTGAGGGCATGGTTGAAGCCGCGAACGCGGACAGACTGCCAAAAGGCGTTCTGACCGAGGACATAAGCCTTGACGAAATCATCATCTTTATGAACAAGGGGGCAAAAATCAATGAGTAAGCTGAGAGCGTTTGTAAAACTGGAATTTATTACCGTCAAGCCGTATTTCACGGCAAAGAATCTGTTGCTTTACGGTGTGATGGTAATATTTCTTACCGTGATGTCCGCCGACATTTCATCAGGGCTAAGCATAGGTATGATGCTGGCCACTATGTTTGTCGGATACCCTTTCGTGATAGGCGAGAAAAGCAATATGGACGCGATGTACACCACGCTGTCGGTCAATAAAGAAACAGTGGTGCTGGGGCGGTATATTTTCACGCTGCTGTTAAATATATGCACTGTTCTTTTCGCTTTTGCCGTTTCCTTGATCAGCCTCTTGGCCGCCGCCGTCTTCGGCTACGGCTTTCAGCCCTCGGTGAACAGCGGCGCATTATTCCTCATGCCCGCGTTATTTATGGCTATGCAAGCCTTGCAGCTGCCGCTGTATTTCAAGCTGGGCTATTCCAAGGCGAAGTTTCTTAGCATTATCCCTTTCGCCGCGCTTATGGCGGGATATATTACATTCACCGGCTTTTTCGGCGGAATCTCGGGATTGGACGAAATGCTTAACAATATATTCGCGGACAGGTTTTCATACCTTATTGTCTGTGCGGCGTTCGCGGCAATCGTGCTTGTTTCTTACCGTTTGTCGCTTGTGTTTTATAAAAAGCGGGAGTTTTAATCGCTAAATTCTACGTATTTCCGCGCCGAAGGGTATAAACGCCAGCTTCGCCAGCTTAAAATGCTGAAGCCCGAACGGTATCCCGATAACCGTAACGCACAGCAGCAGCCCGAATATCGCGTGCGCGACACACAGCTCGATCCCGCAGACCAGTATCCAAATGACATTGCCGACGGCGCCCATCAGCCCGAATCCGCCCGGCGTGATGTCGCGCCCGAACGGCCACAGCACAAATCCGGCAATCTTCAAGCACTGCATACCGAACGGTATGCCTATAACGGTGACGCATAAAATAAGGCCGATGCCCGCCCATATGATTGCCGATATGATCCCTCCGAAGAACAGCCAGAGTATATTACCGATAATTTTCATTTTATTTCCCCTCTTTCAATATCCGCTGCGCCGCGAGAACCAGAAACATATAATTCGAGGAACCGCCGCCGAGTACATATTCCGTCTGCTGCCACAGATAAGGGAACTCCAGCAGCTCGGGAAAGTCGGGGCGTATCAGGGCGGTGCCCGATATTACCCCTCCCGGGATATACGACCAGTCGGCGCGGTTCAGCCCGTATCCGGCGGTCGCCGACTTAGCGCCGACGCCCGACGCGAATGATACGTTGTTAGAACCCGGGTGACAGCCCAAAATAAAGTTAAGCGCGTCGAAAATCATTTCGGGCCCGAATATATCGGGATAGGCCCTGTGCAGAAAATAATACCTGACCCCGAATCTCTGTATATCCCAGCCCGCCCCCCATATGCGCGGGCGGTACGGCATCCCGTAAGGCGTTTCGGCGCCCAGCCGGTCAAGCCGCTCCTTCAATGCCGGCAACGCGCCGCGGACGGCGCCGGTGAAGCCGGCGGCGTCCACCGCTTTATCAGCGCGCGCGGCGACCCAGCCCAGTTCGTCTATATTTTCGATTATAAATCCGGTTTCCGACAGCAGAAAGTTCTTATACCCGCGCTCGCCGGTACTCAGCAGCAGCTCCGCCGCGGCGTGTATTTTTGCCGTTTTTGCCTGATCGCCGTCCGCGCGCGTCACCTCATAAAGTTCGCGGGCTATCTCTAATGCCTGAGCGCTCAGCGTATCGTTAAACCCTTTAAGCGCGCGGGAGGAGGCGGCCAAATGGGCGGCGGTCATCAGCTCGCGCGGCGGATTGTCCTCGGTGAATACCCAGCGGTCGTCGCCGCCGCCTTTGATGCCGTCCGTCATGGCGGCGCTGTCGCCGAGCAGCACATACTGCCGCAGATTGCCGCAGATAATACCTCTGTACAACCGTCCCAGCGCGCGGTACGCGCCCGCCACGGACAGCACCCCATGCTCTATCTGCTGCAAAATATCATTTTTGCCGTCGGGCTGGTGAATCTCGGTCACACGCCCGCGCTGGTCGATTGCCGTCGCGTCATAATAGACGTTAAAGGCTTCATATGCCATCGACAGGATATAGGCCTCACCGGCCTGCGATTCCACGCGCAGATCAAAGTCGCCGGCGTCGTGCCAGCCGCCGATGTTCAGGCCCGGGACGGCGTCGCCGGGTTTATACTTGGTCAGCGTGGACGGCCCCTGCGCGTACCCGTCGAAGTGGATATGGTTTACCGGCGCCATACGCGCGTCGTCGTCATGGCACAGGCCGTGCCACACCCTGTATTTTTCATTTACGCGCATATGGCACATCTGTACCGGCAGGAAATACTCCAGCACCGGCTGCCAGACGCCGCGGTCGTAAATGTCTGCGGCTATACGGAAGACGGACGACTCCGACGCGCCGTATTTTACTTTATACAGCCCCTCTTCCCTTATGCCCGTGAAGTCAAATTTCAGGTAGTTATAGCGCAGGAACCGCCCCCATTCCAGCCCGCCGTCCGATAAAACCAGCTCCGCGCCGCTCTCGGTTATTTTATAAAGGGCCGGTTTTTCGCGCCTGTTATCCCGCCCGTCCAGCTCAATAACCGCCGTCTTTGGCTGGGCGGGATGGTAGCCTATCTGCGAGGTCTGAATGACGGGCACATAGAGCCAGTCCTCGGCGACATCCGGCGTAATGGTCCATTTAACAGCGCCCTCGGCCGCTCCGGCGGGTATCGCCTCGCTGACGACAAACCAGCCGTTGTTGTGATTCAGGCGCCCGTCATACAATTTAAGGCCGGCGCCCGCGGTTTCTATCGTAATCCTGTTGTACGGGTCGTCGGGCCGGATGGTTAAGCGTCTGCCGACGGCGTACGGCTCCGCTATAATATCGTCGGCTGCGATAGGGCTGTACCCTTCGCCGAGCAAGCGGTCTTTATCGGCCTTCGCCTCCGGCAGGGCTAAATCCGCCGTATGCGGATGATTGGGCGGCATTTGCAGAATGGGACCGTTGGGCTGTCGGGGGAAAATCCCCTGTTTCCCGTCCATGATCCAGGGCTTTCCGAACAGCGCGCCGGGGAACAGCTCCAGATTAAAGCACAGCTTGCCGATGTATTTCTCCGGCACGGGGCGGTCTAAGTCCACCGTCACGGCGACGGACGCGCCCTCGCCCTTGACGGCGACCGAATAATTAAACTCGAAGTCGGGGTATATCATCGGGTTAAAACCGCTCAGATGTCTTGCGGGATCGGGATAAGCCAGCGTGGTTTTTATTGTGTTCTCCGCTTCGTCAACCTCCCGCCCGAGCTGCTTCGGCACCGGCTGCCACTGCCCGGGTGTCGGCTCAAAGCGTATATCACCGTTGGTGGCGGCGCGGTTTCCGTGCATGATGACGCACACGCCAGACTGGTGTCCTTCAGGGTAAAAGTCGCTGAAAGCCATAACGTCCACGCCCCCGTTTTGGAAATAGCCGGACGGGGTCAGTTTGAATCCCTGTTTCTTTTTCATGTCGGCTCCTCTGCCTTTTCGGCGTTTTATTTCCCCGTCAGTATAGCACGATGGGAAATAATATGCAATACGCTAAAAATCACGCTTGACAAGCAGCCTGTTCCCAAGTATGCTGAGTACGCACCCCCCGGCGCTCAGCGCCGCCCCCTCCGCGGGGGAGATAAAGGGCGGGATCCGCCCGCCCGCTGACAGGAGGCATAACAATGAAAATAGTGTTGCAAAGAGTGACCGGCGCTTCCGTCGAGGTTGACGGCCGGATTGTTAGCGGCATCGGCAGAGGCTATGTCGCCCTGCTGGGCATAGGACACGGCGACACAAAGGAAAAGGCCGCGAAAATGGCGGATAAAATAAAAAAGCTGCGCCTTTTCGCCGACGAAAACGGGAAAACAAATCTGTCCGCCGAGGATGTGCGCGGCGATATACTGGTGGTGTCGCAATTCACGCTTTACGCGGACTGCCGGAAAGGCAACAGGCCGGGTTTTACCGACGCCGCCGGTCCGGCGCTCGCGGAGGAGCTGTACGAGTATTTTGCGGAGGCGTGCCAAAGCGGTTTTAATAAGGTCGGGCGCGGAGTTTTCGGCGCGGAGATGAAGGTGTCGCTGGTAAACGACGGGCCGTTCACCGTTATTTTGGAGGATTAAAGGTTTATGAGCGGCGACGAAGGCAAAGTAAACTGCTTGCAGTGCGTGCATTTCGCGGTTTCCTGGGACCCTAAGCACCCCAGAATGTGCAAGCTGTTCGGTTTCAAAACGGCGCATATGCCCTCGGAGTCCGTATACAGGGATTCGGGGCGGCCCTGTCTGGGGTTTTCGCAAAAGCCGCAGCAAAAGTCGAGAACGTCCGATACGTGATCTGTTAGAATAACCCCGGAGGACGTAAAAATGGATTATATGGACAAGGTAAACGCGGTAAGCCGTATGCAAAAGCGTATCATATCGGACCTTGACGGCGTGACTCTCGACGGCCTGAGCGCCGCCGCAGGCTACAGCAAATCTCACGCCGCGCGGATGTTTAAGGAAGTCACGGGCAAAACGCCGTATGAGTACATCCGCGCCCTGCGGCTTACCAGAGCCGCCGAGGGTCTGCGCGATTCCGGCGGAAAAATCATCGACGCGGCGCTGGACAGCGGCTTTGGCTCGCATGACGGCTTTACGCGGGCGTTCGCGCGGCAGTTCAATATCACCCCCCGGCGGTACAGCCGCGAAACGCCGCCCGTATGCTATTTTGTCCATTACCCCATCGAGTCCTACTATCATTTGAAAGACGGGGAAAAGTCAATGAAAAACGAAAAAGTATCGAGAACAGTGACTGTCACGGCGGTCGAACGCCCGGCGCGCAAGCTGATCCTGTTGCGCGCGAAAAAGACTGCGGGCGGCGATTATTTCGCCTACTGCGAGGAGATGGGCTGCGAGTGGGAGGGGCTTCTTAACAGCATACCGGAAAAGTTTGCTCCGGCGGCCCTGCTGACCCTGCCGCAAAACCTCGTGGCCCCCGGCACGTCCGACACGGCGGCGGGCGTGGAAGTCTCGGCGGATTACACCAAGCCCGTGCCTGACGGCTATGATGTTATCGGCCTGCCGCCCTGCGTCATGCTGTTCTTCAACGGCGCGCCTTATGAGAACGAGGAGGATTTCTGCGTCGCCATCGGCATCGTCGGGGAGGCGATCGGGAACTACAATCCCGAACATTACGGCTGGCGGGCCGCGCCGGAGCTTGCGCCGCGTTTCAACTTCGGCTCTTCGGAGGCATTGGGCGCGAGAATGGCGATACCGGTAAAAAAACTGTAGAGCGCGGCGTCTATCAGCGCCGGCGGGCCGATGTATACATCGGCCCGTTTTTTACAGCGGTTGGCAGGCCGGGCAGAAATATATGTTGCCGCCCAGATACGCCTCGCGTTTCAGGCCGCCGCCGCAGGCCAGACAGGGGTACGCCAGTGTTTTGCTTGACAGTATCGTGCGGTAGCCGCCCGGGTTGCCGTATAAATCCTTTTCGGTGTCGCGCCCGCCGTTATCCCGCATTGCCTTCAGCGTGGACTTGACACTGCCGAACAGAGCTTCAAGCTCTTTATCCGTCAGCGTTTCAAGTTTCCGCTTGGGGTGTAAGCGGGCGTTCCATAGCGTGTCGTGCAGCACGCCGTTGCCAAAGCCCGGGATACGCTGCTCGGTGGCGAGAAAGGCTTTAACGCTTAATTTCTGTTTCACGCCCTTGCGCAGAGCGTCAAAATAATCCGCGTCAAAGGCGTCCGTATAGGGCGAAGGCTTTTCTTTCGCGGTATTATAGTGGTGATCGCCGCCGTAATCGCTTTCAAAAACAAGCATCCCGCCGTACATCTGAACCGAGCAGCTCACGGCCGTGCCGTCGTCAAACTCCAGCAGGAGCTGGTGCTTGGCGGGACGTTTTTCCCCGGCTTCAAGATAGCGGGCGCGTATGCCGTCGCAAAACGAGATCCGCATGTTTTCCGCCCATATCTCGGGGCGGCCGCCGTAAGCCGCGGAGCCGGTGATTTTCTTTCCGGCCAGCTTCGCGTTGTATTCGGCCGGGTCGCCGCTGTACCACGCGAAAGAGTGGGGATGGACGCCTGCTGCGGCGGAGCTGATCGTTTTGCCGACCAGCGTTTTGCTGATATGTTCCGACATGACATAGGTTTCGGGCAGTTCGAGCATTAAAGCATACCTCTTTTCTTTTGTTATTGCGCTGTGTGTACATTATATCATATAATACCCGACAATACCTGACAGCTGTGTGTCATATTGAAAAAATTTTTGACGCGGATGCCGCCGTTATTAAAAACATATATTGACGCGCTTTCATATTGCGGGTATAATTGTCCGTAAGAGTAAAGGAGGCGGGTATAATTGCCGATGATTTTACAGGTATTGGTTTCAACTATGAACCAAACTGATTACAGTTTGGCTCAAAAAATGAATATAAAAGGCAAATGCCTTATTATAAATCAGGCCGGCGCTGACGTAACTGTGCCTGACACAAATCCTGATATCAAGCTGCTGACATTCAACGAGCGGGGTTTGAGCAAAAGCCGCAACAGGGCGCTTGAAAACGCCCGATACGATATATCGCTGATTGCCGACGACGATATAATATATAACGACAGCTATGAGAAAATTATCATAGAGCAGTTCAAAAAGAATCCAAGCACAGATATAATAACATTTCAACTTTCGGGACTGAACGGCAAGCATAAAGAATATTCAAAAAAAGAAAAAAAGCTGGGCTTTATAACGGCAATGAAAGTCACTTCATTCGAAATAGCGTTTAGGACAGGCAGTATTAAAAAAGCGGGAATCCGATTCAACGATATTTTAGGCGCGGGCGCCAAGTATAAAATGGGCGAGGAAAATGTCTTTTTGTTTGATTGCCTGAGAAAGGGTTTGCGTATAAAGTATGTCCCCATAGAAATAGGAAAGGTTTATTTAGGCGATTCTACATGGTTCGACGGTTATAACAGCGGTTACTTTTTTAGCCGCGGAGGTTCCTTTGCGGCAATGTCGAAAAGGTGGGCAATTTTATTGATCCTGCAATTTGCCGTCCGCAAATACTCCCTGTATAAAAATGAAAGCGGCTTTTTTCCTGCTATAGCCGAAATGCTGAAAGGGAGAAAAACATTCTTAGAGGATATAGCAAACGGAGTTTGAGTATTATGATACCTAAAACCATCCACTACTGCTGGTTCGGCGGCAGCCCGTTCCCCCCTCTGGTCGAGAGGTGCATGGCGAGCTGGAAAAAGCACTGCCCCGGCTGGGAGATCATCGAGTGGAACGAATCCAATTATGACGTGACCAAAAACGAGTATATGCGCGAAGCGCACACGGCGAAAAAGTGGGGCTTTGTGCCCGATTACGCGCGGCTGGATATTGTCTATAGCCACGGCGGGATTTATTTGGACACAGATGTAGAGCTGCTCAAAAATTTAGATGCTCTGTTGACAAACAAGGCCTTTATGGGTCTCGAGGATAAAAAATATGTCGCTATCGGTTTGGGATTCGGCGCGGTAAAAGGGCATGAGACGATAAAAGCGTTAAGAGATTGCTATGACTCTATGCGTTTCATAAACGACGACGGTTCATATAACATGCTTCCAAGTCCGGCAATTCAAACAGAATGCCTGCGAAAAGTCGGGGGGGGGCATAAAAAGGCAATAAAAAGCAATAAAATACAGACAATCGCCGATATTACAATTTATCCCGCCGAGTATTTCGCTCCTAAACATTGGATTGTTCAAAAAACGAATATAACGCCTAATACTTACAGTATACACCATTACGCCGCCTCTTGGCATGATGACAACATGCGGGCCAGGGTGGAATATCAGTCCAAACTGAGCAGATATGTCGGCACGCATTTAGCTCTGTTAATATCGGCGATAAAATATTACGGCTGGAAAGAGACGATGAAAAAAGTGAAAAAGCGCCTGTGTCAGATAAATCGTTAACCGAATACATCACGCGGCGGCGTTATCACGGGCTGTATCTGTCGCGGCGGATCTCCGACATTACCGCTTTATCGCGCGAGCTGCTCGGGCTGCATTGCTGGTTTCACCGCAATGTAGTTTTTTCCGCGCTCATCCGCGGCGCGGACATATCAGGCTGGAAATCCGCGCTGACAAAGACCTGGCTCTACCGCGGAACACTGCACGGCGCGGTATACGACGAGCTGCCGCGGCTGCTCGCCCTGCGCGGCGGCGAACCGTGGCTCAGCCGTTTTTACAGCGAACAGATGTTATCGGACATCGCGGACAAAGTAATAGCCTGCATGGAGGACGGCGTACATTCGCGTGCCGAGATGCGGAAGATATTCGCTTACGAATATGAACCAAAGGTGATCGACGCCATGTTTTCGCCGTGGGGCGGCATCTTTGTTCACCTGGCGAGTCTGGGCAAGGTCGCCTTCAAGGACATGACGAGCCGCGATTTCGACTTGATCGACGCGGAGCCATCGGAAACGGCGGCGGATGTTCTGCCGGAAACGCTTCGCAGATACTTCGAGGCATACGGCCCCGCGACGCTTGACGACGCGGCGTGGTTTTTCGGGCTGGGACGGGACTATAAAAAGACTTTACGTGACCTTGCGTCCGGCGGTTACGACTGCTTCGAGCTTGACGGCAGAGTATATTATCATTGCGGAGAGGCTGACGGCATGGGCGATATTCCCGAGCTTAACCTGCTGTCGGGCTTTGATCCGGTCATCGTGTCCTATACGGAGCGGAGCGCCGTTCTGCCCGCCGAATATAAGCGCGATGTCATTCTCAAATCGGGCATCTGTCTGCCGACCGTCGCGGTGAACGGCAAAATTGCCGGGCTGTGGAACATAAAAAAAGGCGAGCCTGTGGTTGAGTTTTTCAAAAAGCAGCCGAAGCGCATAGAATCCGCCGCGCTCGAGCTGGCGGACAATATCCGCTGGCACACCGCCGGCAGACTGTAGCGGCTGATTTTATCGGCTGTATCATGTTAATACGATTGTTTATAGGGATATAAGGGTAACGCAGAAAATTTATATTAGTTGGTGAAACATAAAGATGGATAGCTATACAAAAAACGATTTAGAAGAAGCCATCAAGGCTATATCTTCAACCATAAGTAAATGTGAGAAAGCATTTGAAAAACTGAAAAAAGGCACATCTTCACACACGCTGACAAAAAGACGAATTAAAGCGTTATACATTTCAATCTCATTGATTGAAAAAGAATTATCTAATATCACCGAATAAGCATTTTCTCTATTGACAAAAGCCTAAATATAGAGTATATTAGAGCTAATAAGTCAACATATGGATAATAAGAGAAAGTAATATGAGAGGACGGAACGCCATGATAGTTACGCCGCAGCAAGCCGAAAAACTTTTATGCGGAAACCAGTCATTTTCACAGCTGGGGTTTTCCATGATGGTTACTCGGCTAAAAACGCTCTACGCGAAAAACCCGTCACCGTCTACACTGCAAACCTGTGTTGCGGAAATCAACATATTCCTTGAAAAGTTCAAAATACTTATGGGCGCGGATTATGAAATCATCACAAATCTATAAGGAGGGAGAATATGTTAATTACTTTAGAAGCGGCGTCAAAACTGATTGCTGACGGTAAGACGCTCCATATTGCGGGAACAGAGGCAATGCTCCGCAAGCTGCCGAAGGGAAATTGGATCGGCGGCTCTACCGAATATTTCATGACAAAGGACGGCGGCAGTATTTCAGGCGAGCTGCTGTTTGTTACGGAACTGCCGTATGAAACCGTTAAAATCAAATCATACGACGCTCAGGAAATATCTCAAATAGCGGAGGACGCCTTTGACAGCGGGTTTTCAATCGTTATTATCCCCTTCGACAGCGCGGTTCACAAGGAGTACGCTCAAAACGCGCCGTCTTACGGCAAAATGTTTCTGAACGAAATTGTCGGATGGATAGCGGGCGTAAACCTCGGCATACCCGGCCAAACCCCAATAGCCGTCAACGGGCTTAACGCGGAAGCGTTTGCCGATAAAGCCGTAGCCCTGCATATGCAAACGCCGGAGAACATAACGGTATCCATTAACATTATCAATATATTTGAACAGGATATGGCTTCGCCTGTGCTTGAGTTTGAGGAGGAGGGCTTCCATGTCGCAAAATGCTTTGCGGACGGAAAAGAAACCGTATTCTCGGACTACTTAACGGAAAACGCCGTAAACACAAAGCTCCCGCTTGTCGGCGACTACGCGGGCCACAGGGTCAATGTTTCCATCAAGTCGGTTGAAGACGGCGTTGTTAATCTCTACGCCCCTGTTTTCAACGGGATCAAATACCGCATGGCAAAGGATATAAAGGATTACGCCGCGGCGTTTCGTGCCCGCCTGAAAGGGATTAATGACGACGGCGCTGTGTTTTCCTGCAATTGCATTTTGAATTTCCTCTACGGCGAACTGGAGGGCAGAAGTATTGAAGCCTTTGCCGGCCCCATTACATTCGGGGAAATCGCGTATCAGCTCGTCAATCAAACATTAGTATATGTAACCGAAAAGGAGAGATAAACTATGATCAAGTCATTTATGATCAACATTACCGAAATCGACGACACGGAGTTTGCGCTGGAGGAACTCGAAAGCCAATTGTCCGCTCAGGAACTGCTAAAAAACACCGTGGGTATAGCGACCGTAAACACCGAGTTTCTGAACAGCGGCGTATATACGGGAGTAGTAAACGCGCTTCCGTTTCCGGTTCTGGGCATGTCCGCCTATTCGCAGAACGCGAACGGAAATACGGGAATATTCCTGTTTTCCATAATGGTTTTAACCTCCGATACCTGCGAGTTTGCCCACGGCGTAAGCGAGGTCATTCCCGAAGCGGGCGACGTAACCGCTCTCACGCAGGATCTGTATAAGAAAATCAGCGTCTCCCTCGAAAGCCGCGCCAAAGTCGCGTTTTTATATGCGCCGTTTCTGCCTCAGCAATGCCCTTATAATTACTTGCAGTCACTGTCGGAGCTGGATGCGTCGCTGCCGGTATTCGGTTCCATCGCCTCGTGCGAGGTGACGAAAATGGGAGTCGAAGAACGCAGCCTTTACGGCGGCGCCGCTTATAAAGACCGGCTGGTGATGCTGCTTGCCGCGGGGGATGTATCGCCCCGGTTTTACATCGGCTCCATAACAAAAGAGTCTGTTATAATGCCTGATATAGGCGAAGTAACCGCCGCTAAGGATAACATCGTCATGGAGGTAAACAATACCAAGGTTGACGTCGCCTTTAAGAAAATAGGCTTTGAAGACGGCGCGATTAAAGACGCCGGAGCGATAACGCTTGTCTTTATTGCGGAAGAGAAGGACAGCGGCGGCAATGTCATTTCCGCCACCGCGAGATCTCTTTATGTGGTAGACGACGGTATCGCCGCCTTCGGCGGACGGATGGCTGTCGGTTCAACCTTGTCGGTCGCCGCTACCACGAAAGAGGTTATCCTGGAAACAGGGAGAGATGTCCTGTCACAAATAAAGTCTGAACACCATGACAAGGCGGTGCTGTTATACTCGTGCTTGGGCCGGCAAATCGCCCTGCTGGGCGAGCCCATGGCGGAATACGATTTTATCGGCGAAGAGTTTCAGGGCAGCGGCTTTACTTATGTTATGGCGGCGTCCGGCGGCGAGCTGTGCCCCACATCGTTAACGGAAGCCAAAGCGTACAACAGCGAGCATAACCAAACACTGATTGCCTGTGTCTTATAATGGATTTAAGCCTTGAGGAAAAATATGAAGCTCTGCTGCGGGAATTAAAAGACGAGCGCAGGGAAAGAAACAGGTTGAAGCGTGAGCTTATGGTGCGCGACGACCTTGTTTCGTCGTTTCAAAGAAGCAAGGCGTTTCAGGAAAATCTTCATAATATAGTAAAAAAGCAAAAAGACGAACAGGAAGTATTCTTAAACCTGATGCTTGAAAAATCCCGTGACTTGATTGTGCTGATGGACGCGAACATGAAATTCATCACCGGAACACGGGGCAATCTGCGCGGCATCGGCTTAAACGCGGATACCTTAACAGATAAAAACTTCGTGGAAAGCATTGCGGCCGTATTGTCGCCCGAATCCCACGACATACTTCTCACGCATATAAATGAAGCGTTTGAGCTAGGCGAACCGGTTGAATACAACGCGGAAGCCGTGATGGTGAACGGCGGCGCCTTTCATCATACGACCACCATTATCCCTTTCAAAGATAAAAACGGCGGCGTTATAGGCGTAATGATCCAAATTCACGACGTAACCGAAATGCAAAAGGTTGTCGATGAGGCGAAACAGGCAAATCAGGCGAAATCGGTCTTTCTCGCTAATATGAGCCACGAAATCCGCACGCCGATGAACGCCATTATCGGAATGGCGGAGCTTACTCTGCGCGAAGATATTCCTCCGGCGGCTAAAGAACACATCCTTACAATTAAACAGGCGGGGGCCAATCTGCTGTCTATCATCAATGACATTTTGGATTTTTCCAAAATCGAGTCGGGCAAAATGAAGATTATACCGACAGAGTATCTGTTTTCCTCTCTGATAAACGATGTCGTGAGCATCATCAGAATGAGGATAGTAAACTCCGACATACGTTTCACGGCAAATATCGACAGCAATATCCCGAACACCCTATACGGTGATGAAATAAGAATCCGCCAGATCATTCTTAACATTCTGAGCAACGCCGTTAAATATACCGAGCAAGGCTCCGTATCACTGAACATCACTGGCGAGATAACAGAGGAAGCCGGCACCATCCTGCTCACCATTGAAGTGGCGGACACCGGGAAAGGCATTAAAGAAGAGGATTTAGGGAAACTGTTCGACGACTTTATTCAGATCGACGTGGTAAAGAACAAAGGCATTGAGGGGACGGGGCTGGGACTGTCTATAGCGCGAAATCTCACAAGGTCAATGGGCGGTGAAATCTCCGCCGAGTCGGAATACGGCAAAGGCAGCACCTTCACCATCACGCTTCCGCAAATAATCCGCGGCGCCGAAAAGCTGGCGACTGTCGAAAACCCCGAGGAAAAGAGCGTGCTTGTATATGAGCCTCGTGAAGTATACGCCAAATCCATTGTTTATACCATTGATAATCTAGGCGTAATCTGCGCCCTTGTAACAAGCGAATCCGAATTCTATGACGTAATGACAGCCCACGCGTTATCGTTTGTATTCGTGGCCTCCCATCTGCTCGAAAGCACAAAAAGGGTAATGGAAAAGCTCGGCTCAAACGCGCAGATAATAATCCTTACCGAGTTCGGCGAAACGGTTTCAGATGAAAGCCTGCGGATGCTGGCCATGCCGGTGCAAACCATATCCGTGGCCAACATATTAAACGGCGTTTCAGACAGCTTCAGCTACAACGAAAACAAGAGTTCAATATCAAGGTTTACCGCGCCGGAAGCGAAGGTCCTTATTGTTGATGATATACAGACTAATTTAGTTGTGGCCGAGGGCTTGCTGGCGCCGTATAAAATGCAGATAACCCTCTGTAAGAGCGGTATCGAGGCCATCGAAGCCGTGCAGGCGGATGACTACGATTTAGTGTTTATGGACCACATGATGCCTGAAATGGACGGCATTGAAACGGTGTCGCATATAAGGGCGCTTGAGGGTGAAAAGTTTGAAAAACTTCCGATAGTCGCGCTGACGGCCAACGCAATCTCCGGCATGAAAGAGATGTTTCAGGAGAACGGCTTTGACGGCTTTTTGTCCAAGCCAATCGACACCATGCAGCTAAACGCCATCTTAGAAAGATGGATTATCAGAGAAAAGCGCAGTCAAATTGTCGAAACAACCGGCAAAGCCGAAACAGCCACAGACGGCGAGTATCATAAAAAGCTGCTTGAAATATTCCGACGCGACGCCGAAAACGCGGTCAACACGTTGCGCGAAACGGTGGAAACCGGAGATATAAAGCTGTTTACCACCACCGCGCACGCCATGAAATCCGCGCTGGCCAACGTAAAGGAAGATGAAATATCAAAGACGGCGTATACCTTTGAGCAAGCGGGAATCAACGGTGATATGGAGTTTATACGCCATAACGCCAATCACTTTATAGAGTCGCTGGAAGCCCTTATACAAAAGCTCCGTCCTGACGAGGCCGAGTCTGACAGCGATACAGAAACGGAAGAGGATACAATATATCTGACCGAACAGCTGCGCCTCCTGACATCAGCCTGTGATGATTATGACGACGAATCGGCGTATGCCGCGCTTGACCTCATGAAGAAAACCCCCTTAAAAAATGAAACCTCCGCGGCGCTTGAAAGCATACGGGATATGCTGTTCCTAAACAGCAACTTCGAGGGGGCGTCTGAGCGTGCGGCAGAGCTGTTGAAGCAATATAACGGCGGTGATTGAAGCTATGAAAATATTAAATTCGACTAAAACATAACTTAACCCCTGCGCAAGCAGGGGTTCTTGTTGCAATTACTTGAATTTTCATCCAATTCAATATCAGGTTTCCATAATCTCCCGCCATAACCCCAGCTTCGCCTCAAACGACAGCCTCGCGTTGGCGGGACTGCTGGACGGCAGCACATTACGCTCAATCGCCCCTATACCGCGCCGATAAAACACATAGGCATTGTTCCCGTTGAACAGCACCCTCTCAATCCCACGCTCCGCTACGAACTCCGGCAGCTCTGTGTTATAGACCGGATTTCGTATCCCCGAATCCAGCGCGCCCTCCGGCTCACACTCGGCAATCACATCCCATATCGCAACGCCGTTTGCGAACAGCACGGCCTTTTTCCGCTCATAATCCGACCGGTCAAACGGCGCCGAAAACACGCCGAACAGCAACCGCCAGAACTGGTTGCGCGGATTACCGTAATATTCCCCGCATTCCCGCGACAGAGTGCTTGGAAAGGTCCCGAGGATCAAAGTTCGTGGTTTATCCCCGCACAGCGGCGGAAATGCTCGACTTGACATAGAAACCTCCTGCCGGATATTCTTCTTCCCCGTACGGCGCGGCATCCCTGACGCGCCGCGTGAAATGTATCGCGCGGTTTGTCTGTAGGGGCGGTATGCTTGCCCGCGCCAAAACGGCGCGGACTTGATGTTTTTCTGCGCGCTCAGTTGAAACACCTGCGGCGGTGTGATATACTCATGCAAACAAACAGCAATTTCTACACTATTTGAAAGCGAGAGGTTTACATGACATCGACCTTTACCGTCGGCGACCTCATGATCGACTGTGCAGACGCCGAACGCACCCGCGATTTTTATGCCATCCTTATGAGCTGGGAGAAAACAGTTTCTTTTGGCTGTCCCGCGCTTAAAACTGACAACGGCATGACGGTTCTGTTTGCGAAAACCGATATTCCGTATGTGCCGCCCGTATGGCCCGAAGAGCCCGGCAAGCAGCAAAAGCAAATGCACTTGGATTTTACAGTTGACGATTTGCCGTCTGCCGTGGAGAAAGCCATTGGCCTCGGCGCGGCCAAACCCGCCGCGCAATACGGCGGCGACTGTCATGTCACAATGCTGGATCCGGACGGGCGCCCGTTCTGCCTGTGTAAGCGGCCGCAAGAGAAAAACGAGTTTGTTTTATACTATGAAAAGATGGGCTATGGCGCAATTCCAGACGTTTCCATTAATATTGATTGCAAATATTCGGAAACGCTGCGCGGGTTTTACGCACAATTAACAGGCTGGGATCAGGGTTTTCATTGTACGGCGTTAATTGACAGCAATAAAATGGTCGTCCACTTTATGGGATGTGACGGCGACTTCGATTATATTCCGCCCGTATGGCCCGAGGAGCCCGGCAGGCAGCAAAAGCAAATGCACTTCAATTTCCAAGTGGACGATTTGCCGTCTGCCGTGGAGAAAGCCCTTGGCCTCGGCGCGGCCAAACCCGCCGCGCAATACGGCGGCGGGCATTTTGTCACGCTGCTTGATACTGAAGGGCATCCGTTTTGCCTGTGCGCTGACGGTGAGATTATCCCGCAATCAACCTCTGCCAATCAATAAACATCAGCTGGTCGCCGCCGGTCACATCCCAGCATTCCCGCGCGAACGGCGCGAAAACATTGTCCGGTTTCGGGGGCGCGGCATATCCGATTTTTGACTGGAAAATGGTGGAAATGTCCAAGTCGTCAATCGGCACGGCGCATATGCCGTCTATATCTCCGAGATAGCTCGTGCCCTCCGGCCGGATAACCATAACGGTTTGCATATCAAGTCCCTCATAAGGCAGATTGAATCGTTTATAGAGATTAAGGTTCGGCATTTTCTTTCCTCTGGGGCTAAGTGTATCGCCTTGCGCGTCAGCCTTACGGATGCCATACAAAACCTCCATTATATTCGCGGCGTTTTCAACAAGCGGTATCCCGCCGATTGAAAAGCGGAAAAAGAAATCTGTACTGCCCGTGGATTTCAGCGGGGATGTTATTTCCGGCAAAACAAAGGGCTTCTCCCACACCCGCGTATCCGCGAGCGCGCTGATTTCATATGCCAGCCTGCGCAAGTCCTCCGCTAAAACGGCTATGCTTTTGTTGATCGACATATCGCTGATGACCGGATTGACGCGCAGCATCTCAATCATGGTGTTGACGGCCAAAAACCCTGTCATCAACGCAAAATCAGCAACACCCTTAAAATCATCCGCGCCCGCGTTTTCAAACTTTGCCTTTGCCGTGTAGTCAAACAGTCTGTTGGCAAGCGTCCGCGCCTCCTCCGCGACGACCGCGTAGCCGCGCCCGAAGTGACCGGATCTTCCCGCCTCCTGCGCGAACCCCAGGGATAATGTCCACGCCTTCTGCGCGTATTGCTCGCACAGCCATATTTTTTTCTCACTTGTCATTGTTAAGACCTCCATAATAATATTTGGGAATACGGTAGTTAAAATATTTCGCAAGCGTCGGCCGCAGCTTTTCCAGCGCCCTGCGATGATGAGAAAGTATCGTGTTTAGATTGATCCCGTGACGTTCGCTGATCTCCCGAAACGTAAATTCGCCGTAATACCGCTCGCGGATAACTATTTGCTCAATTTGCTTGAGCGTTTGCAGGGATTGCAGAATCAGCGCGGTGTCCTCAGCGTTTTCAATTTCGCGTGCAAAGCTGTCCTCGTCAATCAACGGCGCGGTCAAATCAAAGCTCACCGTGATCCCGCTGTCAATATCGTTTCGGTGAAACACTTTATAAGCCGCTCGAATACACGCCACGGACATATACCCGAAGTTATATTGATCGGTATTGAACCCGGGCGATTTCATCACGTCAAGAAACGCCTGATTTACAATCTCATCCGCCGCGTCCGTGATATTATGCCTTGTATAAAACTTCTTCCTGATATATGAAACCAGCTCCGCTCTCAGGCTCTCAAGGTTATCCAATCAACCTCCCCCTTGTCTTTGTCTGATAGGCCCATCACTGTATAAAGGCGTTTAAGTGTCCGTTTTATTGCAATCTTACAAAGAATTCCGCAAGGCATATCGCGTCAAGAAACGCCCGTTTTACAATCCCGCCCGCCGCGCCCGTGGTATTATGCCTTGTGTAAAACTTCTTCCTGATATATGAAACCAGCTTCGCCCTCAGGTTCTCAAGGTTATCCAATCAACCTCCCCCTCGCCTTTTTGTCTGACGGCCCGTCACTGTATAAAGGCGTTTTGAGTTCGGTTTTATTGCAGCGATTATAACATAAAAAGAATTTTTTGTGAACAGAAAAAAACCTCCCGACAGGGAGATTTTTTATGTAATGCCGTTTGGGCTTACCTGAGCGGGACGTTTACTATGTGTTCCACGCGGTCGGCCCAGTCAATCAAGGCGTTTGTTCCGCTGCGGACTTCCTCCAGAGAATCCTTAATGTCGGCTATGTCGTCTTTCATATCGACAATTTCCCGTTTAATGACGGTGACGTCTTGCTTGAGGCCCGCGACGTCTTGTTTTAGGACGGTAATTTCTTGCTTAATGCCAACAATGTCCTGTTTAAGGCCCGCGACATCTTGTTTAACATCAGCGACGTCTTGCTTAATATCGGCAACCTCTTGCTTAAGGACTTCGACATCTTGCTTAACATCAGCGACATCTTGCTTAACATCAGCGACGTCCTGTTTGAGGACCGTGACATCTTGCTTAACATCGGCGACGTCCTGTTTAACATCAGCGACATCTTGTTTAACATCAGCGACATCTTGTTTAACATCAGCGACGTCTTGCTTAAGGCCCGCGACGTCTTGCCTAATATCGGTGACATCTTGTTTAATGTCGGCGACGTCGGTTTCCAGTCTTTCCTGCCCTTGTTTTAAGCCCTTTAATTCTGTAAGTATCTGAACCAGAATCTCATTTTCCACTTAGTGCAACCCCTTCCCCCTGTTAATCTTGTACAGATAGTATATCATAAAAATTAAGGGCGCACAATACTTAAATTAAAAAGAATCGGGCGGATATTCGTTCTCGCACAAAAAACCTCCCGCGCTCCGAGAGGAAGAGCGGGGAGGTGATTTTTGGCGGGACGCCGTGTGCGCCGTCCCCCTGTTATACCCTTAAATCGACGTGCTGAACGGTGCCGGCGCGCCCGTCCTCATACAGGAAAAAGCCGGTGCGCCGGATATAGCCGCCGGGGTCGTTTAAGCTGCCCAGAGCGTAGTCCGTTTCGACGCTGCCCAGATAGATGGCGCCGATACCGACCTCGCCCAGAGCGACAAGCGAATGTGTGCCGTCGTCGTTTACAAGCCACACCCGCAGCTTGTCGAAGATGGCGTCGTTTTCGTCGATCCAGCCGTTGCCGTCGCCGTCATGCGCGCTCAGCTCGGCAAAGCCGTTGCCGGTAAGCGCGCCGAACAGCTCGCTGCCGTCGTTTATCACGCCGTCGCCGTTTATGTCATACGCCAAAAAGCCGCTGCCATAAGCGAGGCGCGAAATCTGATCGGATTCGCCGCCGCCGTCCAGGTCAAACTCGAACCTGGTATCGCCCAGCAAGGCCGATGGTATATCGAGATTGATGACCAGCGGGTCCTTAAACTGTATCTCGTTTACCGAGGTTAAGCTGAATACCGCCTCCAGGTCAAGCTTCTCGTAAAACGACTGCGACATATTTAATTGTAAATCTATATCAATACGCCGCCCGTCAGAGGTCCTGACCTGCGCAGTTGTGGAAAAAGACATGCTGTTTTCTATGGATAATTCGCGGGATGCTTTTATATAGCCGCTTGTGCTGACCACCCTGAACATCTGCTGGGGCGCCTCCTGACGGCGGGACATTCCGCCGTTTATGCGTTCCCAGAGCATGGACAGGTTATCCCCGCCATGCTGTTCGTCCTGCCGGTCCTCGATACGGAGCCGGCTTTTCAGTGAGTCGATCAAGCCGCTGAACTGGGATGAGCCTGAGTACTTTTGCAGCGCCTCTAAAAACGCCCGGATAAGCTGCGCTTTCAAATCGTTTTGCCAGTCGCCGAAATCGCCGCCTGTGCCGGCGGGTTTCGCGGGCGAGTAGAGGCCCTTGACATCGGAATCCCTTTCGCCGAGGGTCAGGGTGTCCTCCAACAGCCCCGATTCCTCAAGCTCCTCGAGCGTCATCTCGGCCACGGACACTGTCCTTAGATACGCGGCCGACGAGGATTCCGTTCGCTTGTAGTCGCTGCCGCCCTGCATGGCGACAACGGCCGATTCAATTTTCATTTTACACCTCCATGTGACGCGCTTCGGCCCGGCAGAGCCTCATGCTCTGCGCCTCCTTGCCTCCGCGACGGTTTGGGAGGTCCCGCGTCCTCTCTCCGCGGGACACTGCTCCATTGCGTATATCGTATATTTCAGCGGAAACTTGAGGGGGAAATTTTATGATTGTGCGCGGCGGGGATGTGTGGTAGAATGTTGGGGCGCGATGAGGACATCGCGCCCTACGATGGAAAGGAGAATATTTTATGAAAAGAGCGATAATCAGCGTGAGCGATAAAACGGGCGTTGCGGAGTTCGCAAGGGGGCTTGCGGAAAAGGGGTATGAGATAATCTCGACCGGCGGCACGGCGGCGCTTTTGAGAGAAGAGGGGATTCCCGTTTTGGAAGCGGAGCGGGTCACGGGCTTTCCCGAGTGCCTTGACGGGCGCGTTAAGACGCTGCACCCGCTTATACACGGCGGGGTGCTGGCCGTGAGGGACGACCCCTCGCATATGGAGACGCTGGAAAAGCTGGGGATCGGCGAGATAGATATTATCTGCGTGAATCTCTACCCGTTTAAGGATACCGTCGCAAAGCCGAACCACACGCTGGGCGAGGCGGTAGAGAATATCGACATCGGCGGGCCGTCGCTTATCCGCGCGGGCGCGAAGAATTATAGATATGTCACGGTCGTCACGGACGCGGGCGACTATCAGGCCGTGCTTGACACTTTGGACGGCGGCGGGGCCGCGGAGCTGAGGTTCAGGCTGGCCGCGAAGGCGTTTCAGCACACGGCGGCCTATGACGCGTATATAGCCCAATATCTGGCGAAGGCGGCGGGGCTGGAGAAGTTTCCCGACCGGCTCACGCTGACCTTTGAGAAACGGCAGGCGCTGCGGTACGGCGAAAACTCTCATCAGGACGCGGCGTATTACGCGGGCGCGGACGGCGGAGTCTGTATAACCGCGGCCGAGGTTTTGCACGGCAAGGAGCTTTCGTACAACAACATAAACGACGCCGACGGCGCGATAGAGGCGGTTCTGGAGTTCGCGGAGCCGTGCTGTGTCGCGGTCAAGCACGCGAACCCGTGCGCCGTAGCGACGGGCAGGGATTCCGCGGAGGCATACGCGCGGGCGTTCGCCGCCGACCCCGTGTCGATCTTCGGGGGGATACTGGCGTTTAACAGTGTTGTGACCAAGGAGTGCGCCGAGGATATAATCAAGACGTTTATCGAGATTGTCGTCGCGCCGGAGTATACGGCGGACGCGCTGGAAACGCTGAAAACAAAGAAAAACCTGCGCATACTGCTGCTGCCGCAGGCGGCGGCGGCGGCGGAGCCGCAGCCCGTATACAAGATGGTCGGCGGCGGGCTGCTGGCGCAGGACAGGGACGATCTGCTGTTAAACGAGCGGCGCGCCGTTACAAAAACGCGGCCCCGCGAGGAGGATACGGCGGATTTGGAGTTTGCCATGAAGGTGTGCAAGCATGTCAAGTCGAACGCCATCGTGCTGGCGAAGGACGGCTGCACCGTCGGCATCGGCGGCGGCTGCGCAAACCGCATATGGGCGGCGCGGGCGGCGATCGAGCGCGCGGGCGAACGGGCGAACGGCGCGGTCATGGCCTCCGACGCGTTTTTCCCGTTCGGCGACGTTGTACAGGAGTGCGCCAAGGCGGGCGTCGCCGCTATAATCCAGCCGGGCGGCTCGCTGAACGATCAGCTTTCGATAGACGCCTGCGACGAATGCGGCATACCGATGGTGTTTACGGGAGTGCGGCATTTCAGGCATTGAGCTTACGCGCAAAAAAAAACGGTCGGGCATGGAAGCCCGACCCCGCATTTATTAGATAATTTTATTCCATTTTTTCCTCGTTGTTGATGACGACCTGGCCCTCGGCGAAATACGCGTTGTTCATGGTGACGACGTTCCTGAAGAAGCTCAGCGGCACAAAGGCCGTGTCATTGATGATGACAGGGGAGCTTCCCAGCTCGATCGGCGCCATTCTGCCGACGATATAATAGTCGCTTATCAGGCTGAAACGGATTGCCGCGCCCAGCTCGGCGACATTCTCCTCGCTGTTCCAGCGCACCGTGTGGCCGAGCGCCTCGCAAATGGCGCGCACGGGCACCATCAGTTCCTTGCCCAGCATAAACGGTTCCGGCGCGTCGAGCTTTTCGCCGTTGATAAGGTACTCGGTTTCGCCGGGGTTCACGGCGTATGAAAAGGCGTAATAGTTCGGCGGCCAGATCAGGGGGATGGGGCGGTCGATGTCGTAATAGCCCTTGAATACATCGCCCTTTTCGGGGACAGCGCCGGTGAGATCGCCGCTCTCCTGATCAACGTTAAACGAGATGGGGCCGGAGTCGGCGGTTTCGATAAAGACATTGTACATGAAGCCGCCTCTGGCGTCGTCATAGGCGATGACCTCGGTGACTTCGCCGGAAAAGTATTTGAACACGGTGAGGGTGTCCTCGATGACGGCGGGCGGGACGCCGGATTCCGCCAGCGCGGTAAGGGTTCCGAGCATCAAGACGGCGAGCAGGACGGCTAAGGCTTTTTTCATTGCGGGGCGCCTCCTTCATTATTATTTTCGGGCTTGGATTTTTTGCGGCGGGCTATGGCTTTTCTGGCCGCTATGAATATTATAGCGATTATTGCCAGCCAAAGCAAGATATATATTATATTGCCCGCGACGAACACGAAGAGATTAACAAAGAATTTGCCGATTTTTTCGAGCGAGTCCCCGAACGCGGAGCTTATGCGCTCGCCCGGGGTGTTGGGCGCGGGCGTAAACGAGTTCAGCTCGGTAAGCTCCTCGACCTCCATCAGGTATACGTACACCGCCGAGTAATCGACCAGCGAATCGTAATGCCTGAGCGAGCCGGTCATGCGGTCGATCTCGTACAGCGTTTCGGACAGCGAGGTTTCAAACTCGATGATCGACCTGCTGCTGGTTTCGCTCTCCAAGAGGCCGTAAAGCCTGTCGCGGCGCAGCTCCAGCACCTTGAGCCTTGACTCGATGTCATAGTAATTGTCCGTTACGTCCTGTGAGTTCAGGGATTTGCTCACGACGTTTCCGATTTGGCCCATCGAGTTCAGAAAGCTGTCATAGAAGCCCTGCGGGACCCTGAAGGTATAGGACGCGCTGCGGTACTGCTTGCCGCGTATGGTCATAGACGCGCCGAAAACCGACGAGTTTTCGATATAGCCCTGCACCGACGCGCACAGCGCCTCGAGGTTCGCCACGCTCTGGTCAAACTCCTGAGTTTCTATATTCAGGTTCGCCGTGCGTATCAGCTTGCGGAAAGGGTCGGTCTGCGAGATGTCGGGATAGACCTGCCCGCCGTCGCCGGTTCCTCCGCTGAGACCGGCCTCCGCCGGAGCCACAGACATGTACATTTCTCTGGACTCCTCGGCGTTCACGTCGTACATCATATCGGATTCATAAGGCGCGTCGTTCCTTATTGACTGCGTTACCTGCGGAGCTGCGCCTGCGGGAGAGTACGTGTTGTCGCCGCCCGCGGAACACGCGGCGAGGACGGTGAGCATGAGTATCGCGGTGACTAAAGCTAGTTTTTTCATTTTTTTCAACCTCCTTGACGCTTTTGACGCATGGGAAATAAAAAGGTTCCGATTTTATTTGACTTGAATTTAATTTTATGCTAAAATCGAAAAAGTATTATTGCCGGCATCGGAGGTGATGAAGCTGCGGGTTTTGCATATTCTTGACGATAAGAATTATAATCCTGACTGGCGCAGGTATTTTCGTGAGGCGGTAAGGGTTGTTATAATAAAAGATAAAAGGATAGCCTTGGTAAAAAGCAAAACAGAAGGTTTTTTTAAGTTTCCCGGCGGCGGCATTGAACACGGCGAGAGTCATCTCAACGCGATTATAAGAGAAACACAAGAGGAAACGGGGCTTCACATCATTCCGCAGTCGGTTGTTGAATTGGGAATGGTATGGGAGTTGCGCAAGGGCGCATGCGCCGAAGAAATCTTCGAGCAAAAATCATACCATTATTACGCGGACATTGAAGATACAGTTACTGCGCAGAATCTGAGTGAATTGGAAAAGGAATTGGCCTTTGAATTAACGTGGACAGATATTGAAACAGCATATAACATCAATACCGAATTGGGAAAGGCATCTGAAAAGACATATCTTCTTCGGGAGGCGTATGTATTAAAGCATTTACTAGACCTCCAAGGAAACTAAGCGTTATCCGCATCGCCGCTGAACGGCAATATATACGCGCGAGTGGTGGAATTGGCAGACTCGCTGGATTTAGGTTCCAGTGTTCGTAAGGACGTGCGGGTTCAAGTCCCGCCTCGCGCACCAGCAAAAAAGGGCCCGTTTTCACATGAAAACGGCCCCTTTCGCACATTAGCAAAATATTTCGTCTGAACACCCGTTCACAAAAATTTATCACTTTTGCCTATTGACAAATAATTCTTTCAATGTTAAACTGTGCATAGTTAGCAGTCAGCCGCTCCGAGTGCCAAGGAGGTGACGCTTCGTGGAGATCAACAGCCGCAAGAAAGAAATCCTAAAGGCAATCGTCGAGGATTACATCGAAACCGCCGAACCCGTCGGTTCAAAATCGCTGGTGGAACGGCGCGAATTGGGGCTTTCCTCCGCGACCGTGCGCAACGAGATGTCGGATCTGGAGTCAATGGGACTCCTGGAGCAGCCCCACACCTCCAGCGGCCGCGTCCCTTCCATGAAGGGCTACCGCATGTACGTAAACGAGCTGATGGAGAGCCAAAACCTTACGCCGCAAGAGATGGAGCCGATCAACAATCTGCTGGGCCAGAGAATCGCCGAGCTGGACACACTGCTGACACGCGCCGGCAAACTGCTGTCGGAACTGACAAATTACACAACGCTGGCCATCACTCCGGCGACCGCGCGCATCCGTTTCGCAAGGTTCGAGCTGTTCCTGTCCGGCCCGAAATCCCTTGTCTGCGTAATGGTAACAGACTCGGGCATCATCAAATCCAAGCTGCTCAGGCTGTCCAGACCGGGCGACGAGAGCGCCGTGCGAAGCCTCTCGGCCGCGCTGAACACCGTGTTGGGCGGCCACACCGATATGACCGACCGGCGGCTTGACGAGATTGCCTGTCTGGCTGGCGAGGGCTCGAGATACCTGCCGGCGGTCGTCAGCTTCCTCCGGGAGTGCTGCGACGAGCTGGCCGAGCGCGAGGTTATTATCAGCGGCACCTCACGATTGCTAACCCATCCCGAATTTCGCAACGCCGACCGCGCCCACGAGCTTATAGAATTTCTCTCCGAGCGTCAGGAGGTATCGCGCATACCCGCTCCGGCGCCCGACTCGGTCAAGGTGCTGATCGGCCCCGAAAACGCCCTCAGCGAGCTGAGGGACTCCAGCGTCGTAATCGCGTCGATACCGCTGGGCGACCGACTCTCGGGCATAATAGGCGTGGTGGGGCCGACGCGGATGGAATACGGCAAGCTGATCTCGCATCTGAATTATTTCACGCGTCAACTTGGGATAAGAGGTGATGACAATTGGAAAGACAAGAAAACCTGACGGAAACCCTGCCCGAGGAAATCGGCGAACCCCTCGCGGCGGAAGAAGCCGCGCCGCCCGACGGCGGCTTACAGGAGGAGCTGCGCCTGCTGCAGGATAAATACCTGCGGCTCGCCGCCGAATACGACAACTTCCGCAAGCGCACGGCAAAGGAGCGCGAGACGCTGGTCACCGACTCCCGCTGCTACGCGCTGGCAAAGCTCTTCCCCGTGCTGGACAACTTAGAGCGCGCCGCCGCCCAGCCCTGCGCCGACGAGGCTTACGCGCAAGGCATAGCGATGATCGCGCGCCAATGGTCCGAAGCGCTGGAGCAGATGGGCGTCACCGCTATCGACGCGCTGAACAGGCCGTTCGACCCCAACCTGCACAACGCCGTCATGCACGGCGAGGACGACTCCCTGCCGGCGAACACCGTCGCGGAAATCTTCCAAAAGGGCTATATGTCAGGCGACAAGGTAATAAGACCAAGCATGGTAAAAGTTGTAAATTAAGGCAGGAGCCCTGCCGGGCGTCGTCCGCCGCGGGCGGGGACGGGAGCGTTTAATATATTACCTGCCCATATTTTAAGAAAGCAATATATGAAAGGAGCGGCAAAAAATGCCAAAAATAATCGGCATCGACCTCGGCACAACAAACTCATGCGTCGCCGTCATGGAGGGCGGCGAGCCGATCGTTATAGCCAACGCCGAGGGCGCGAGAACAACCCCGTCGGTCGTCGCGTTTACAAAGGAGGGCGAGCGCCTGACGGGAACGGTTGCAAAGCGTCAGGCCATCACAAACACCGACCGCACCGTAGTCTCAATCAAGCGCGACATGGGCACCGACCGCAAAATTAAAATCGACAGCAAAAACTACTCGCCGCAGGAAATCTCGGCGATGGTGCTGCAAAAGCTGAAGGCCGACGCGGAGAGCTATCTGGGCGGCAAGGTCACCCAGGCCGTCATCACCGTCCCCGCGTATTTTACCGACGCGCAGCGCCAGGCCACCAAAGACGCGGGCAAAATAGCCGGCATGGAGGTCCTGCGCATCATCAACGAGCCCACGGCGGCGGCGCTCGCCTACGGGCTTGACAAGGACCACGAGCAGAAGATAATGGTCTACGACCTCGGCGGCGGCACGTTCGACGTGTCGATCCTCGAGATCGGCGACGGGGTTCTGGAGGTTCTCGCCACGGCCGGCAACAACCGTCTTGGCGGCGACGACTTCGACGACTGCGTCATCAAGTGGATGGCGGCCGAGTTCAAAAAATCCGACGGCATCGACCTCTCGCTTGACAAGGTCGCCGTGCAGCGCCTGAAAGAGGCCGCCGAAAAGGCGAAGGTCGAGCTGTCCGGCGTCACCGGCACAAGCATCAACCTGCCGTATATCACCGCCGACGCCGCCGGCCCCAAGCATCTTGACCTTACCCTCAGCCGCGCGAAGTTCAACGAGCTGACCGCGCATCTTGTCGAAAAGACAATGGGCCCCGTCCGTCAGGCGATGAAGGACTCCGGCCTGTCGCCGAACGAGCTGGGCAAGGTGCTGCTCGTGGGCGGCTCGTCAAGGATCCCCGCGGTTCAGGAGGCGGTCCAGCGCTTCACCGGCCAAGAGCCGTTCAAGGGCATCAACCCCGACGAGTGCGTCGCCATGGGCGCGGCCATACAGGCCGGCGTGCTGGGCGGCGAGGTCAAGGACCTGCTGCTGCTCGACGTCACGCCGCTGTCGCTGGGCATCGAAACCATGGGCGGCGTGTTCACCAAGATGATCGAGCGCAACACCACCATCCCCACAAAGAAAAACAACGTGTTCTCCACCGCCGCCGACGGCCAGACCTCGGTCGAGGTTCATGTCCTGCAAGGCGAGCGCGAAATGGCGGCCGGCAACAAAACGCTCGGGCGCTTCCACCTCGACGGCATACCGCCGGCGCCGCGCGGCGTCCCGCAGATAGAGGTCACGTTCGACATCGACGCCAACGGCATAGTCAACGTCTCCGCAAAGGACCTCGGCACCAACAAGGAGCAGAAAATAACCATATCCGCCAGCTCCAACCTCTCCAAGGACGACATCGACAAGGCAGTCAAAGAGGCCGCCCAGTTCGCCGAGGAGGACAAAAAGCGCCGCGACGAGGTAGACACCCGCAACCACGCCGAGCAGATGATCTACCAAAGCGAGAAGTCGCTGAACGACATGGGCGGCAACCTGAGCGACGAGGACAAGTCCAATGTCGCCGACCGTATCGCGGAGCTGAAAAAAGCGCTGGAGGGCGCGGACACCGACGAGATCAAAGCGAAAACGGAGGAGCTTGCCCAGGCGTTCTACGCCATCAGCGAAAAGCTTTACGCCGACGCGGCCAAACAGGCCGCCGAGCAGCAGGCCGCCGAGGGCGGCGCCGACCCCGGCACCGTCTACGACGCGGACTACGAACCGATAGATGACAATTAACAATTAACAATTAACAATTAACAATTAACAATTGACAATTAATTGTTAATTGTACATTAATAAAAACGGAGGTAGACAAATGAAACTAAAACCATTGGCTGACAGAGTTATCTTAAAGATGACCGAAACCGAAGAAACCACGAAGAGCGGCATCATCCTCACCGGCGGCGCGAAAGAAAAACCCCAGATCGCCGAAGTGCTGGCGGTCGGGCCGGGCGGCGTTGTGGACGGCAAGGAGATCACAATGCACGTAAAGGCCGGCGACAAGGTCATTATGAGCAAATACGCCGGCACCGAGGTCAAGATCGACGGCGACGAGCTGGTAGTCGTAAAGCAAAACGATATTTTAGCCATAGTTGAAGGTTAGGAGGAAAGTGTAAATGTCAAAAATCATTATCTACGGTGAGGAAGCGCGCCGCGCGCTGGAAAGCGGTATCAACCAACTGGCCGACACCCTTAAAATAACGCTGGGCCCCAAGGGCCGCAACGTGGTGCTGGACAAGAAATTCGGCGCGCCGCTGATTGCCAACGACGGCGTTACCATAGCGAAAGAAATCGAGCTTGACGACGCGTTTGAAAACATGGGCGCGCAGCTTGTCAAGGAAGTCGCCACCAAGACAAACGACGTGGCGGGCGACGGCACAACCACCGCAACCCTGCTGGCGCAGGCGCTTGTCCGCGAGGGCATGAAGAACGTCGCGGCGGGCGCGAACCCGATGATCATGCGCCGCGGCATCCAAAAGGCCGTGGACGAAGCCATCAACGCCATCCAGGCCGGCTCGCACAAGGTCAACGGCACCAAAGACATCGCGCGCGTCGGCGCAATCTCGTCCGGCGACGAGATCATCGGCGACCTGATCGCCGAGGCCATGGACA